>Ga0123357_10008143_pt1 | contig 13061 bp, 12 predicted proteins | sample TergutEmb28metaG_FD_89873 | JGI IMG/M metagenome (GOLD analysis project Ga0123357, IMG submission 89873) | Embiratermes neotenicus P4 segment gut microbial communities from Petit-Saut dam, French Guiana - Emb289 P4 | ecosystem: Host-associated > Arthropoda: Insects > Digestive system > Gut ...
AAAGAAAAGACAAAGCCGGGTTTTAAATAGCGCATAGAAAGAGAATAAACAAATAAAAAACCAGGGGTTAACCTCCCCCCCCCGGTTTTTATTAAAGCCACCGAAGCAACCCCCCCCCCCCCCCCAGCCTATTCACGCCACTAAGGAATACGGTGGCGTGAAGATATACGTCCACTTATTCTACACAAAGCACTGGGGGGGTGGGGGTTGAGTAGCACGCCCCAACCGCATTATCCTGGGTGCGGAGGGGGTATTCATTAAAGACCCAGATCCGGTCTGGACGCTTTGGAGAAGAAAAAAAAATCGGCTTACCCTGCCCTGAATCGAACAATTCTTCGGTTGTCCAGCCCGTTGCCTAGCCGCCAGACGACTTGAACTACGTACGCAATTTCGGCAGTTCTCTTAACGCAAAATGGTCCTCTTCCGACACAGCGACGTCTTGTATGACTCGCTGGTGGCATCAGGTTATTGGCGCCCATGCTGTCAAGATACTAAATGGTCGGCAGCTGCATACTCTATCACGACCACTGACTTCCGTCACTATCTAGGTCGCGGAGATATCTGTATCCTCAGGCAACAATCCCAACCGCACACCCAATTCACCCAGCCTACCCTCGCTGTTAGGAAACTACTCTCCCATGCCAACTTACAATGCGCACGGTATGTCATAAATGCAGTACGCATTTCCTGGTTTCCCTCGCCCATAATGTATGCATAATGCAGCTAATAACTGGTTACAATAGCAACCACAGAGAAAGTGACGCCTCATACAGTTTACTGTTGTTCGAAACAGAATCCAAGAATACGTTCAGAACAGCTGTGTGAAATTTATGTGAATCTGCTGACAGTTTGCTCAACAAATATGTGGAAACAGCGCTGCGCCGGACCGACCTTATTGTTAGGTAAGGACCAGCATAACATTCCGAGGAGAAAACCTGGCTCCATGGAACGGTGTCCTTCGCAAGCCAAGTCCCCCCTGTCCACGCCATAAACATATATATGGAGAGGTATAGTTCCACTCATTCCTAACCTCGTCACTAGATTCCGGTGAGTGGCAGACTTCAAGCCCCGGCCGGTATCAACTGTATATGAGGTTTGGAGGGGGGGCAGCCTGGATGTTTCGGAGAAGAATAAGTATCTTGCCTCTGCCGGGATTCGAACCTCGTGCCAACAGTCACTAGGCTTTTACGAAACATTAAGTGTCCATAACCGTGGCAACAACAGACTGCTCACTGCCGGCCTCTGCCCTCAGCAGCTAATACCAATAGAAGAAGAACAGAACAGTATTTGGGTTCGAGCCCTTCCGGGCCCGATGCATCTAGGCCTTAAGACAGGCCCTTTGTGCCCAATGTTTTGTACTAAGTTAACTCTTTAAACGCCGAATTAAATCCCATCTGCCATTTGTTGGCATTATTAGGAGCTCACCATATTCTCCACGTTATCAGGCTAAGGGTTAAAGGAGTCCTGTTCCTTTAGCAAAGTTCCAGATGGCCCTCATACCTAGTTTCCTAATTTCCTCTGGGTCCAAAAAGAAGGAACCCAGATATGTATACCTGAGTGAGGCCAAGGCCTCACACAAAACGTGGTCTGAGGTTTCCTCCTCAGTACCGCATTTCCTACAGGTGGGGTTATTACTTTGCCCCATCTCACGGTGTTCTGTCCAGTGAACAGGCCAGCAGTTGACACAATCAGCACAATTTTTCAAAATCAAATTATCCACGTGCCGTACCCTGCTTATCCGCCTGCCTCTCATTGCGGATGCCCGAGTTCAGTCCAAGGATAGTCCACACAGGATTTGTGATGGGCAAATTGGCACTTGGAAGGGTTCTCTCCGAGTACTTAGATTTTCTCCTGTCAATACCAATCAACCAGCATCCTTATACTCGTACATTCATTCATGTCACCGACGCTTATAAAGTTGCCACTTGATAGCGTACTTAACCATTATACATACGTGCACTCGCTTGTGATCGCTTTGCTCCAAAAGCCTCCTCAATACGACCATGCTAATAATGCCTGGTGAAAGTGAACAAGCTGAACGGCCATCTGCAATCTTCATTCCCACAACCGGTTCCTTAGCAACAAGGTGCATATTAATTTGGACTAACAAAATGGCAAAGATCACAGGTTCACAATTTTTGCAAAAATCTAGGAACTACCTACAAATTCTGGGGACCGCGGTAGCAAAATGGTTAAGGCGCTGCGCTACAAATCGGAATGTCGCTGGTTCGATTCCAGATGGTGTCATTAGAATTTTTCATTGACATAATCCTTCCTATTGCAATATGGCCCTGGGGTCGACTCAGCCTCTAACAGAAATGAGTACCAGGAGTATTTCCTGGGGGGTAAAAACGGCCGGTGCGTAAGGCTGACAAACTTACCGCCATTCTGGGCCACTGTCACGTAATCTGGGAACCTTAACTTCCTCGAACCCTCTGGGCACCTCGGGCCTGTAATGTGACTGATTTACCTTTACCTACAAATTCCACGCGCCAGAAAGACGACATAAAATTCCATACTGCGGCCCCATAATTTTGGAGTGGCTTGTGAACCTGCTAAACGATGCATGTGAACTGATACGCATTTTTGTGTGTACCGGGGGCGGGGGAACTGCAGTAATTATGCTTACAATATTCGACGACACCATACAAAATGAACGCACCTGGGAGACCAACTCTCCAGTGTTTGTGCACCCCTGGCCAACACCTTGTCCCTTACTTTGTTTTCTTAACTGCGGCGTATTAACTGCTGGAGAAATGTCAAATGAACTAGGGCGTAATGATTAATTACGAACACAGAATAATGTGGAAGAAAGTAATTCTGCAATAGTTCGGTCGGAATGCAGAGAACACCGACCGAACCGCCTGCTACAACCCTGACTGTCGACAGCTCAACTTCTGCTCTAGCAAACCCCTGAAACAGCACGATGAGATATCAGGAAGCAGAGTTCGATGGGCAAGAGGTCAACAGTGTGGTGCCTCAGTTCCATAGGGCTCTGACGAAACCATATGAATCACTGACACTCTTCTTTTTCTTCTTGATCTTTGTCCATCGTCTAATCTTTAACGACGCACAACATTTCGGAAACCGCCTGTACTTCGGTCTTCACGATAACCGTATCAGATGGAATTCACCAGACGCTTCTATCGAACGATTCACGCCTTCCACTTATTATTATTATTATTATTATTATTATTATTATTATTCCTTCCGCTAGATGCGCTTCGGCGGTAAATGCCATCAGTAGGGACGTTGGTACTTTCAACGTAAGGTCGGTTTTGATTAATGAGTTGTTAATTAGGCTAATTACACGTACTAAAAGTTGTGTTCATGTTCATGTTCATGTTCATGTACATGGTCCGTTACTTCATTCTCTCTCATGTTCCTATGCTATCCCCGTAACCGGCCTTTATGGCTGCTGTGTCAGCACATTAATACAACAGAACTGAATCATCATTATCATCATCATCATCATCGAATTCATCTTTCTCTGCTTGGGGCTACCTACCGATTAACCCCTGGTTGTCACAGTCGCGGAAGCTTCACCATTCAATACATGCGTCAAAGTTACATGAAATCGCTCCAAAATTACCTGTCCTGTGGCAAAATATACATAAATTACAACTGGGGCACGTGGCCTATTGGATTTCCACATGCGGTTTAAGGTCTAGCTTCAAGGGCCAAAAGTTAAAGAAAAAAAGTTCAAAAATCACAAATTTCGCATGTACATTGTCTGTGAAATGCTACTTCTGTCACACGTGTACACGTGATGAGATGACGCTGACAAGGCAGCTGTGTCAGTGACGTCCTGTAGACCACAACAATCATCACAGAGTTACGTAGGGCGCAGACCAGCGCAGGAATCTGCCACCTTGGCGACGCCACATTCTGGCACTGCCTCAGGCGTCAGCAGCAGCTACTCAGCAACACGGAATATACCCACGACAGCAGTGAACATTACCGTCTTCCAGGAAGTGACCACGTCCAGTTCGAAACAAATCAGCAACATCTGGCAGAAGCCTACCGCAACCATCATCGGAGTAGAAGGAAACAAGTGGGCTGTGGGTGGGAGACTTGCGAAACATTTAAAGTCCTCCCTTACCGATGAATTCAAGTTCCTGGAAATTGCAGCGCGGGGCAAAAAAAAAAAACAAATTTCTAACGGTACAGTTTTCTTCCCCACATTAATTAAAGTAATCCTGGAACCTGACCGTTGAAGATGCCTCTCAAATGTGGGCGCAAACAACGTTAATTCAAGTCACGGCAATGTTTAACTCTTTTAGTCACTAAAATTTCTCAACATGCACGCTTCACGATGTTTTTCAGGGCAACGCTAAACAATCGCTACCAGTAATATTATGCTATGAAATGCAACGTGTTCACACTTACGCAATTCGGAGTACAGCAAACAGTTCTGTTCTCCCGACGAAATGCAAATAACGCTGCCTACATTCTCACAACGTTGCTTAACACAGCGTAACTACTACTTTGTGAGCGAGGAATGTGGGAAATGTACTGATAACTAATGTGAACGCTGTGTTCTAACTGAAGAATAATAACCAACTAGATGTCACTTATTATTTTATTGTACTTCTTATAGGCTCAACATGTTTCGGGCACTGCTACGCCCATCATCAGGAGCTCACGACTATAATGTTGATTACCACATTGGTCGTTTCGTTCTTGGTGTGCTGTAGGTTGGAGGTTAGGTGCGGTTAGGCTGGAGTAGTGTCAGGCCGCAGGCTAAAACACGTGCTTTAGCCTTCTTATAGGCTCAACATGTTTCGGGCATAGTAGTGCCCGAGACATGTTGAGCCTATAAGAAGTACAATAAAATAAGTGGCATTTAGTTGCTTTTTATTCTTCAGTTATCACAATGATGCACGGTCCAAAACACATCAAACTCTGAGTTCTAGTTTCTGATACGAGTGTGACTAGCGCAGAAGCTACAGGCACATCGAGCCTACGAAGACAATGCCACGAAACAATACAAGGTGGACGGCTGGCCTGCCGGTCTCTCGTGATTGGAGGATGGGGCTCGATTACAGCTCATCAACAGATGGCCGCTAAATGGCAATCTCGCAGTTCGTAACCAGTGAATCGCGCTCCTGAGTAACTGGTTAGACAATGCTGCCAAATTACCTACAACACAGACGTAGGAATTTTGAACTGCAAACATAACTATTCTGGGGTGGCGCGGTGGCACTGCTGGCTGAGGCACTGCGCTACAAGTCGGGGGGTCGCGGGTTCGATTCCCGATTGTCAATGGAATTTTTCATCGACAAAATTCTTCCACTGACTCAACCTTTAACAGAAATGGGTACCGGGAATGTTTCCTGGGGGGTAAAGGCGGCCGGTCCTAGGGCTGACATCACCTTCATGTGCCGACTGTATTGAAATCTGGGAGCCTCAACCTCCTGGAACCCTCTGGGCCTGTCAGGGCTTGTAATGGGATTGCTTCACATTTACCTTTTTTACCTTAAACATACTTTTCGCACAAAGTCGGGAACTCCCTTGGTGTACAATTTCGGGCAGCAGCTGAAACTACTGGACATCATTAAATGAAGTACGTAAACAATTCTCACCAACTGTCAATCGCAATGCACACAATCCTACTTTTGACATCACTAAAACAACATCGGGGCTTAGTCACCAAATCAACAACCGTCAGTCGCATCTGAAGGCTTCTAACCTGTCCTTATCACTATGTAATACGTCAATGAACCTTAATTAATCAACTAATATTGTCAAAGAAATTCTGGAAACACACGAGCCAAATATACACGTATACTCCAGAATTAAAAATGGCGCACATGTATCGACGACTTACATCGACCATGCCCCATCGCAACCACGGTAAAAGTGGTTACGATATCGACATAACCCAATCGCTGTGAGGTAACTGAAAGAAGGTGGTGTTTCGTAACCGTGGAAAATGGCGAATTCACCACCGTTACATTTACACAAGGCAAAGATATGGGTAGAGTGGTACTTCATTTGTTCAGGAACTTAAACGCGTATGTGCAAGTTCTGTCTACAGAGTATATGTGGGGCATAAACTCCAATTTACACATTCGCTACGTCTGTGACCCTATAAACAGTGTTCCTTACGTGCAGATACGTTTATGACGATTAAAATCATGTGCGATGTTGCGCGCTGTCAACTGGCAAATAGTTAACGACGTTGCAAAGGATCGCAATGCCTCCATTTTCAGGACCAAGCATGCTTCGTCTGCATGACCTCCAGGGTGCGCCAAGTTTGAATAAATCCTAACACCATCTTCAGAGTGAAGCAATCTTGCTGAACCGCATGCGTAACTCTCAAGATGACGGCACTACGTTCTTCGGCGGCCCCGATGCTACAGCAGCGGGCTGACCGTTCATAACGCTGCGACCGACGCGCATTTTCTAACAGCGGAATCATTGGCCAGGAACTTGCCTTTACTCCATGCAAGACAGTGCTTCTAGAGAAGCTAGCCGGTTTAAAGTTAGTCAAGAAATTCCCCGCATTTTATGGAACCGGAAGGTTCATTACCGCAGTCACAAGTGCCCGCCACCTGTCCCTATCCTCAGCCAGCTTTTCGTATGTTCCGGAAACGTACCTGAAACTCTCACAAATATCTTTCAGTTCAAGTAACCAGAGTGTGTGTGTGTGTGTGTGTGTGTGTGTGTGTGTCTGTGTGTGTGTGTGTGTGTGTGTGTGTGTGTGTGTGAGAGAGAGAGAGAGAGACAGAATAAGGTCAAATCCACCTCCGTGTCCATACCCTGCGTTATGCGGGCGTACGCGTGGCACGCATACACATTCAGCACATTCCGTATGCAATGTCACTTCGGTGAGGTTCCCAAACCATGGTTCGCAAACCCTTTCTGGGAATTCGTGCGTGAAAATCTCAGAAAGTGTTACTTTAAGTTTTCCAGCTGTGAATGCGTATTATTAACCTGTATTATATTATTTTTAGCACGGAAGTAATTCTTCAAAACGTGACTATTTCCCTACAATGCGTTAGATTACGACAAATGGATAACTTCAGCAGTGGTTTTCAGCCTTCACTGTAGTTCACAAACCGATGGTTCGCAAAATATGTTCTGGAACCCACAAAGCAATCGTTAAAGTAGGCCAGTGGTGTAACCTAAGATATAAAACGAAATACAGAATTATATTGAATTCAACAGTAAAATTTGGTATATTCTGGCATGTCTCGCACCGCCAGTTTAACACCACTGACTACATGAAAGCGCAGGTATCGTCGGAAAATATATTTAATTTTAGTTACGGATTAACAACCACTAATGTTAACGACGTGGTTCGTGGCGTATATACACCAGTTCCGTTTACTTCCAGCTAACATTATCTTGCTCATTACGATAAAGTTCTACAGATCCGAACATCATTCTAGGCAATCACATAACTACGTAACAACTACGTAGTTATAAGAAAAGTATCCACAGTACTGACAGCCTTCCTACCAGTTAGATTTAATCTTTAAACCACGACAGATATTCACGCCCATTGTCAAACTGGTCAACGAACCCTTAACAGGCCATGAAGACAACACATACACCCATGCATACCCAGAACGCGTTGTCTTTATATGTGCACGCACGCACACGCACACACATTTCTAACAAGCACAGAGTATCGCGCACAAGAACTTCAGGGTCGCCATAGAAACCTGTTCTGTTTCTCATTTCACTTATCCAGCATTCAGTGCTTACTTACATTGCTGTCTGCCCACGAAAACATCCACAACCTAAACCACAATATTCCAAATCAAGAGTAAAACACAACACACGAAACACCCAATTCCTTTAACACCGCTCCACACAAATTGATGTCATCAACTGAAGGATGAAATAATTGGCGTCACGTTCGAAACTCAAGAGATGTAGCGGGGTTCAACCTGCATGCCCAGTACATTGTACAGCCATCTAGTGACGGAAAGGACTAATACTGTAACCGGCTTCGGTGCCTGGACCGATAAATTAGGCTATTCCTGCGTTTCGACACAACTGAACACGTTCTACCCATGTCATTAACAAAGCAAACAACTTTTTACAGAGGACCAACTATCTCTTCTTAGCAAAATTCTGCAAAACATCAGACATTCTGCGAGAAGTAGTGTTGATGAAGATTCAAGTCTTGTGTGATATGCACCGTGTCAAGCGGCAAAGAATAACCGACGATTCGAAGCAGCCTGTTGCCACAAACTTCGGGAGAAGCGCTCCAAGAAAAGTCAAATACTTGTAATTATTTTTGAATAATCAGATCCTCTGGGGTGTGAAGTTGTGTAGACCTCACATAATTAGCCTACTTCGTGTACCACGGAAGTGATACACGCTTGTTAAGATCGCGATCCTGTGGAATATGGCACCATACGGTCTAGTTGTTAACGTTCAGAGGAAGGTACACGTAACTGTAACTCCATGGTTGGACTACTTGTACATGAATATGAAGGTGCATCATTAATACAAGTTAAGCTTCGGTGCTAGTCAACAGAAAACGAGAAGTAATGCTTTCACTAAGCATATATTGGAAAGAATCATCGCTGAAATCAGGTAGAGAGAAAGTGGAAACTTTGTCTTAAAAACAAGGCTCGCATTGTTCATGCTGTGGGTACGTCTTCTTCTTCTTCTTCTTCTTCTTCTTCTTCTTCTTCTTCTCCTCCCCCGTCGTCGTCTTCTCCTCCTCCTTCTTCCTCTTCTTCTCCTGCTCCTTCGTATTCTTCTTCTCCTCCTCCTCCTTCTCCTTCTTCTTCTTACGTTGCAGCCCTTGGTAAACCTCAGCATCTTCCAAAACTGCCCTCCACTGTTTTCGGTCCTACGACTTACCTCTTCAATTCCTCACGCCTATGTCCTTTAGATCTTACTCAGCCGACTCAAGCCACCCCAAGTATTCTTACACGTCGCGTGCCTTCTGGTTTTAAGAACAGTACGCTTTCTACAGAGATCCAGTTCTTGCATTCTAAAGAGCTGTCCCAGCCACCTCAGTCTTTCTTTAACGACGTCTAGTTCATCGTAGAGCGTATAAGGCTCATTACTGTACTTGATTTCAAACTTTCGCCGTGTTCTGAATACTGTATGCTTTCTTCTGGGTAATTCCTCGGCGTCTCAATTTTATATGCCAACGTTTCGGAACACTCAGTCTATTCCATCTTCATAGGCGGGTAGGTACGAAGAATTCTTAATTTCTTCGTACCTACCCGCTTATGAAGATGGAACAGACAGAGGAATTACCCAGAAGAAAGCATACAGCTCATTACTGTATCTCGTTCTCCATATTATCGTTAACAGGACTGTAAATCATTCTTAATATACTTCTTTCAAAGATTTGGTACATATTTCCACCCTTCTTTGAGAGGGGCTAACATTAACTTCCAAACGTAAGTATCGGTCTTATATGGGTGTTACATAACAATGCTGTGGGTTTTGCAATTCCAAATATTCAGTCGAGTTACCTTGGCAAAAACTGATATTCAGAATTGTACATATTTAATACCAACTAATTGCAAATTGAATGCTGTTAATTGCCGGAATATGTAATACATTAAACAGCGAAATACTGTAAAGTCATTGTAATTATTAAATATTAAATTAGTTGGTTTTAAATATATACAATATGGTTTTTCCACAGAATATGTACAGCATTAATTTTGACATACGAAAGTCTGAAAAGGCTAGACAGATTGAAAGCAATCTTCCGGCGGAAAGGCCTTCGAGTAACTAAAAATAGGTTCATTATTTTATTCGACCAATATCGTTTATACGTTTCGTCGCTATTCCGTAGTGCGTGTGACCAGTCGCGGGCTGTACGCCTTCGCATTTTCCTGTTACAGTCTACCGTGACCATGGATTACAGGCCGCGACGAAGTTACTAATACTAGTCAAGTCGAGCACAGTATTCACTGCCCAGTGGGCTCTAATCCGTGCCAGTGCGTATCGTATCACCAGTATGACCAACGTAACAGGTGACAGAAAATTAAGATAAAGTGTTTATGTTATGACGTGATGCAAGTCAGCAAGAAAGTTGCTAAAAAAGTATGTACAAACTAATATTACAGAACTGCGTGAATTCTGGAGAACACTTACTAGTTTACGAAATAGTAGAAGAGGCTTTCATTAATCTGAGTGAGTATCATAATTCAGTGTTGAAGAAAGTATGAGTCTTGAGAAGAAGGATGATCTGGACCACTCTACGTGTAGGCCGAAGAGTGTGGAAGAAGCTGTTGGCTCACATTTTGCGCTCCAAGTCGCGCTTCAGACTATGAAGGAAAGATGTCAACATTTACAGCAAAGACTGACAGCTGTTGAGGAAGAAAACCTTCGATTGCGTATTGAAAACAGGAGGCGAAGGTCGGATTCAGCTGGTACCGTAATAGCAGATACATTAACAAATGAATCTGAGGACTCAAAAACCAGGATTGAGGGTTTGGAAGAGAAAGTAGCAACGTTGACTCGCCAGAAATCTCAGCTCACTCATCATTTGTTCATGGTAGCCACTGAAAACAGGCAACTTTGGAACAGACTGTCATGTCTAACCCAAGCAAACCAGAGCCTTGGAAACCATCTGTCAAAAATATCCAATACTCTGAGTCGTCATCATTCAACCAACAGCATAACAATACCAAAATCAGATTCACCCATAAACAGTTTGTCACATAGAGGTGAACTGAACCTGTCATCAAACCATGTATTGACTGAGGAGAGCGATAACATAGCAAAGAAAGGCATAGACACAGAATGTGACAGTGTTAAGGAACACAGCAACCTACTTGCAAGAACATCACATGGTATGTGTGGATTTAACTCTAAGTGTTATGGTACTACTCTCATATTTCACATTCACACTTTGGGAATTTTGTATATGTTTACACCTGTACCTCTTATATCAAAAACAATTTTTCATAAAATCTGTACCCACAGAGAAGAATACCTTGAGTTGTGTGTGTGGTTTTTCATGCTTTCATGAAAATAGCTGTCATATACTGAGTGAATTTTGTAATGCTTGCGTAAGCAATGGGACTTTTTTGATGGGCATTGACAGACTGTAGGGCATGTGTACTGATATATTAATATGTCGAAAGAGTTTGTGTTGTTCTAGCAGTGACATATGACATTGTGTTTTTGTTTCAGGTGTTGATGAGAAGAGTCTGGAGGAGATCTCACTGAAACTGATTAAAAGCTTTCTGCAAGAGAAAACAGAGCTTGAAGAACAGTATGCACAGGTATTGCAGCTCTTTGTATAAAATGTATGTCAGGAGAGGTGATGTGTCTCTTATGATTATGCAATGTTTTGGTCTGTGTTTGAGAAGCTAATTTGACATGTTTGCACATTTGCCAAGAGTAACTGTTACCTTCATGTCTGTCTGTCCATCTCTCCGCGTGGAATAACTCGGCTGCCAATGGACAGATTCATGAAATTTTATATTTGAATATTTTTTGAAAAGCTGTTTTGAAAGTCTAAGTTTCATTAAAATCTGACAAGAATAACAGGTACTTTACATGAAGACCAATATACATTTTGATGTCTTGCTCAATTCTTCTTGGAACAAGAAATGTTTCAGACAAAAGTTGTGGAGAAAATCAAACAACACATTTTATGTTCAGTAATTTTTTTCTGAAACTTGCACTGTGTTATGAGATAATGTGGAGCTAGACAGGCTACAGTTGACAGTGAAAGGCAGGGCAGAAAAAGATGCAATTTACATGCCGGATAATGAAGGTAAGAATAGAGGCACACGCTCATATTATTTAATACCTATTTCTTCATAATAGATTAATTCCATCTGATCTCGTGAAATGTTTTACAGCAATGCTTATAAAATATGAAAAAGTGCATAAAGCCTTATCTGTCATTATATTCTGTTTAACCAAAATGTATGTCTAAAGAAGGCCATCAGCAAATAAACATTCTTTTTTTTTTCAATGTAGCGTTGGGAACTTTACATGAAGACCTTCGTATGTTCTATTGTTGCCAGCAATGTATATTTGCCATAAGGGCATTGTTATGCCACACTCAGTATTTTTGTATAGCTGACAGTGACATGGAGCTCAACAACACACACATAATAAATTGTTGTATTTCCACTGCTACAATGGTTATGTGACTGCATAACATTGTTACATTATATGTACACTGTCTTTCTTGCTCTCTATGAGCATTACTATCACTCAGCTTACCAGAGTGCTAGATAATGCTATATAATACAATCTCTGTTTAGTGCACAAACTTAGACCACATCTGACAGTAGGTGCAAATTATTAGACTCAGTTACATTGTCCTGAAGCAGTTACAGTTAATGCTATGGGACCGCGGTGGCACAGTGGTTAAGGTGCTGTGCTACAAATCAGAAGGTCGCTGGTTCAATTCCAGATGGTGTCATTGGAATTTTTTATTTACATAATCCTTCCGATTGCACTCTGGCCCTGGAGTCGACTCAGCCTCTAACATAAATGAGTACCAGGAGCATTTCCTGGGGGTAAATGCGGCCGGTGCATAGGGCTGACAACCTTACCATCATCCTGTGCCATTGTCATGTAATCTGGGAACCTTAACTTCTTGGAACCCTCTGGGCCACTCCAGGCCTGTAACGGGACTGCTTTACAGTTTGGTTACTAAATTTTACTTTCATGTGTGATACTTTCCACATACCTTTTGTTTCATGGTTTATTTAATTATGCTGTATCAACTGCATATGTTATGAGAGCACAGAAAACTTCAAAACAGCCAGTATCCCAGCCAACACCTTTTCAGCATGAATTTAGAATGCTAGCCATTAAACCGTATTTTTTAAGGGATGTTCATAAAAGAATTAATCTATGAAGGGCATCTCATCAAAGCAACTGAATAACTGTTGCCAGCTAACTGCAAGTAATTTTTTAAATATAATGCATGGTCTGTGCAGAGGTAAAGAACTTACAAAGGAACAGTAAAATGGTCATTTGTTAACCCTTAGGCTCCCGAGTTAAATCCCATCTGTAAATCCCAGGTGCCCGAATTATTTTGCAGGGTATTTAAATTTTCCGCATGCTTTTCGAAAAACCTAAATATTTCGAGAACTAAA
>Ga0123357_10008144_pt1 | contig 13060 bp, 10 predicted proteins | sample TergutEmb28metaG_FD_89873 | JGI IMG/M metagenome (GOLD analysis project Ga0123357, IMG submission 89873) | Embiratermes neotenicus P4 segment gut microbial communities from Petit-Saut dam, French Guiana - Emb289 P4 | ecosystem: Host-associated > Arthropoda: Insects > Digestive system > Gut ...
CCACCACCACCCCCACCACCACGACCACCACCACCACCACCACGACCACCACCACGACCACCACCACGAGGACCACCACCACCACCACCGCCACGACCACCACCACCACCACGACCACCACGACCACGGCCACCACCACCACTACTACCACCACCACCACCACGACGATCACCACCACCACGACCACCATCACCACCACTACCACGATGACGACGACGACCAATACGAAGACGACGACTCCGCTTGTGTGTAGGAAAGCAGAAGTGTCAGAAGAAGAGCAAATTGACGTGCAATTTATGCCACAAATTCTTGGTGAATTTGAAACAAGGAGACTGCCTGCAGCAATGTCGTTGCTCTCTTTTGTGACGTAGTATATCTGGAGTCTCCCTTTGTAACAATTTATCATCTTCGCACCAATACCTTGTATCTGTCCTGTTTGATGTGATAAGCTGCACGTTTTGTTTAAGTTTTAGTTGGTTTGTGAAACAGTTTGAAGGGACTTTGTTCTCTATATGAATGGGCTGTTGAATGTGACATTGACAGTGCATTGTTTGTTGGAGTGCTGGGAATAGGTCATAGCATCTCTTCAATATTTGTGTTGAGCTTTTCAAAAAAGTACTGGTGTAGTGACAGCAGTGTCATAAACCTACCCGTTGGGGAACCAGGCCGCACCCCGTTGTATGTAGGCCTTCCGTCCGCATGGGACTCCATGGACAGTGACCGTATATTTTCCCCCATTTCGTGGGAAGACTCAACTGGGGACTCGAACAAATATAAATTAAAGAATAAAGCATTGGTTCTGGAGATGCGGATCCTGTTGGGGAACATGAAGGGGGACTCCTGTACTGGAGACTTTGAGGTAAAAGTGAATTTTTGGGTAATTTGTAGAAGAGTGCTCTGGAAACGGGTGTCACTCTTCGTAGGGACCCCGTCGGGGAACCTGGGGGGTGAGTCCATTTACTGGAAACATTAAGAGATAGTTGAAGGAGGGCTCAACTTTTAACTTCAATCTTTCTTTACCTCCGCATCAGTTTTTTTTTTTGGCCAGTTTTACTCCAGCAGACGCTGGTCGTCAGTTACCTGGAATCCTACCTCAACGACCGACCTTCAACGGTGGTTGAATGAGTGGAGAATAGCCATTAATGTTTCGAGGAGCACCATGATATTCTTCGCGAGGGCCGGATTGCGTTTCAACCAGCCCCGACCAGTTACACTTTCCACGGAACCAATCCAATGAGTCGACACAACTCGTTATCTGGGAGTGACCGTAGTTCACGGCTCACCTGGTTGCCCCACATCAATCAAGTTAGAAAGAAAACTGCTCAAAGAATGGTTATGCTGGGCCCCCTCCTGAACAGGAGAAGTGACCTCTCTATCAGGAACGGAGTTCTGCTGTATACAGCTCATCCACCCCATGATGGATTACGCGTGCTCCGAACGGAGGTCCGCCGCCCGCATCACGTCCGGAAGCCGCAGGTGTAACAATCTAAGCGTGTTCGCCTTGCTGCTGGTGCCCCCTTGTACGTTAGTATCAAGCAGACGCACGAGGATATGGATGTTCCACTATTCGCCTAAAACATCAGATTCCTAACTTGGAGCTTTGACTCGAAGTTAGCTGAAGTGGGCAACTCGGCAGATACCTACGCTGACCGAGAGCTCACCCCCGTCGCCTGACGCGAAAGCCAAGGGTGGCAGGGGTCGGCAGGTCAGTTGGTCACCGCTGGATGGCCAAGTCGACCAAACGAATTGTGCTCGGCGCTGAACAACCGAACACCTTTCGGATTCCCTGACTGAGGTTCGTGATTTTTCGTACGTTGTAAGGAAAATGCCAGGGTACATAATACAAAGTCGGGGCATGGCCCGCACTCCCCTCCCTCAGACACGGCGGCTGAACCTATGCGCTTGACATCAGTCACACAACCCAAGCTTGCGACAGTGCCATTCTGGGCTCAAAACCCAGACAGCCAACCAACCAAAGTATATCCCCACTAATTAAGCTCAGCGCTACCTGCGCAACAATCTTTGGTAAGCTCAGTCAAGGCCTTCGGCCTAAATTTAATTCGTTAGCATAGGCACATTCCCCCGTCAGAGAAAAGGTGTCTGTTATAGAGCCCAACGATGCGATCAAACGCAGGAATGGCTAAATAGACCGAGGGACGCCGACCCGTGCATCGCGCAAGTCTCCGCCCTCAGCACATTTGCTTGGCTTGGCTTCGTAGAGCATTCACTGCTCACACAGAAAGGAGTAAGCGTTCTCAGCTCACTAAAGGAGAATCGACGTTGGGCTGTACAACCACGCTACCTGGCACCTAAAGTAGTGACGCAGCGCTGATCGGGCACTGGACTGGCAGCTAGCAGCGCCCGGCCATTGACCGGACCACACCGCTGGAGGGAGACCAGTAGCTGGTGCAATTAAATCACGGCTTCCTGCCGCCAGCACAAAAACAGACTTATGTAAACTAAGACTTTAATAAATATCCAGTATATGTATTCACTGTAGTTGTTAATCAGTAACAACCTATCCTACAGTAACCCACAGGCCTGTTATCACTATAACAACTTCAATGAACACATCCAAATCACTTCATAATCACTGTGGTGTTGTACAGTGCCATGCCTTGATGATCCATTGACAGGGAAGAGTCACACTGAGTGTTCCAGTTCTTCCTTCTTGGGTCAGAATATGCTGCTCTCTGAAGAACCACTTGTATACATCTGCTTGAGGCAGTCTTTGAATGGCTTATTGACCACAGCATCTAATAACTGCAGTTCTGAGGTCATCACGTAGGTATGGCTTCAAGGTGCACCCCTGATTAAGACTTAAAAAAACTTGTATGTGGTCTTTGTTTGACTTGCCAAACCAGAATGTTGGAAAATGCAGCATAATGAAACACACTTTCAAATAGAGAGACAAATTTTGTATTTGGAATATGAACACTTCAGTTTCAAAATACAATTATTTACTCCTACATAGAACTGAATATACAAGTCACACATGTGAATATGTGATTAAAGATTACAAATATTCAGTTTAGTAATGCTGTATAATTTGATTACAAAAATAAGTTCCGTGTGTGCTGTGTGATGTAAAAGACTCCTTAATTGATGTGAAATACTAAACTTGAAAGATTATGGACAAGGAAAAAGAATGTAACACTCTCAGGACAAAAACATCCCCTCAATTCACAGGATGTTAATTTTTAATTGAACATGAACGAATTTGACCTCAAACTATTTCTATTTTCTCAGATCAAAAGTTTAAACACAGCACTTTATAGAGTATCAAGATCTAGGTCAGGCATGTCAGAGTGGTGGCACGTGGGCCATGTGTGTCCCATTTTAATTCTTCTGGAAGCCCATGAAATTTTGCAGATGGTAAAAATGGCTCAAAGTCTAAGATTTAGAAATACAAATATTCAATTAGGTACAGTTGCAAGATCTGTTACAAGATTATTGGGTGAATTTTGTTTGTGCAATTTCGTTGCATGGCCGAGAAACAAGGAAGTGAGCAGTGATAGTTGTGTGACGTGAAATTTATTTTGACATTCAGAGGATCATGCATCATGATAAGTTCTTATAATAAAACCAACAAGATGTACTAATTTCTCAAATTTATTTTTGGAATAGAACTCTACATGTTTTGGACAGGTTTTCTGTCCATCATCAGGCATCTAGCACTGCATACACAGCAACAGGTATATGTCATACAGGTTTGCTGACTGTTGCTAGCAGGATCAGGATGGAACATTCTGATCCTGCATCTACAGTACTATTCCAAAAATAAATTTGAGAAATTAGTGCATTTCATTGGTTTAATTATAAGAATAATATTTATTTGTTCAGTGTGTTTTGTGTTATTTTGAGGTGGATACACCACACAACCATGACTACTCACAACCTTGTCTCTCAGCTGAGCAACGAGAACACATGTAGTCAACTTTTTTGTGGCAAAGTATAGTTTAAAATAACAAACATAAGAAGCCCTTGATCACTTGTGTTTATTATTGTTACCATATACATGGTTCACTTTTCATAACAATCATCATAAGTGTAGCCAGTCCAAAGTTTTCAAAATACACATACTTTTAAATGTTTTATTGGCTACTAGAAAGCCACAAGGAAGAATAATTTACAAGATTGTTGGACCTAAATGGGCTACAAGAGAATTCAACCCCACACCAAGCCCATTTGGCTGTCATGGAAATAGGGTGCGAGTAAAACCACCCTTGAACCAGGTTTCTCCCAAGCACACCCATCATGTACACTCAAAACAGTTCTCTAATGTATTTTTCAAAATTGTGCAGCCCTATGTGAGATCTCATCTCTCTATGGCCCACAAGCACCAACAAATTTCACATGCCTTATCTAGGTCCTAAAATGAGAACCCTATATTCTCAAAAAATAACAGAAAGAGGGATAACCAAATTCTGTTAGTTGTGAGTTTTCAAGGAATTTGTACATGAAGCAGAAGGGGTTTAGAACTGCGCTCTTCTGGGATATTATGCAGCTACTAGTGGTAATTTCTTACCGACGTTTCGGTACAACCTATCGGTCCTATCTTCAGGGGTAAAGAATATTTTACCCCGAAGATGGGATCAATAGGTTGTCCTGAAACGTCGGTAAGAAATTACCACTACTCGCTGCGTAATATCCCAGAAGAGTGCAGTTCTAATCTACTTTGTGGCAGATGCCTGAAATCATGCATGAAGCAGAAGTTGTGTTTAAAAGTAAAGCATATGATCTGAACATAAGATGCTGTGCTTCTGAAGCCAGTCAGAGAATCAGACAACACAATACTTTGCCTTACTTTGCTTTATTCAGCTTTTCCAGACAAACCCACTCTTGATTCCCACACAACACATACTGGCAGTTTCCACCAATTCAATAATATAACAAGAGTGAGCCAAATACTGATAACTGTTTTCAGGTCAATAACATACCAAGAATAAGCCAGCACCAGTATGGATATATAACTGAACTTCACCTTCACTAACTATGTAACTACTTGACAGTTGACTAAAATATTTTTAATGCAATATTCAAAATTACAATTTTACTATTCTTACTATGTATTACTGACTTAAAAATGTAGAAAGGAAACGGTAGTCTCTTTGTTTTCATTTCTATCATGGCTATAAAATGATGTTGCAGACACAAATATGCTAAGAATGTAACTTCACTACCAAACTATCATATTATACATAATACTGACATCTTCCTTACTTTCTACTTGGAAGAAGTCTGCTGACTGGTGTCACTACCAGCCTTTCATGGAAATGCCATTCTTAACCGGACGGGTATTAATGTGTAGACACTTGTCCCTCTACCTGCAGCCATCACGGAATGTCATTAAGTTACACTCTTGTACAAATTTATAACAGTTTGCTGTGCAGTGTACTCATCTGAGGGGAACATAATGCAAAGAGCATTTTTGCTTTCCAAGTTACATTATATGGGTCCTTCCTTAGTTGAAAGGCCAAAGTGCTACTTGAAGTGGTGAAGATGTCTTGTATCAAATCCAGTACAGAAATGCTACTATTCATTGTTTATAAAGATGATGATGATGATGATGATAATGATAATAAAAATAATTTTTATACAGGGAAGTTTTTCTCAGCAGTGAGCTGTGTGAAGATAGGATTTGTGTCCAACATGTGGGAGACTGTCTCCGTCATCTTGGATGTGAGTGGTGAAAGACAAGTCACATGCGCTTCACCTATGATGATAAAGAAAGAGGATGTCCCCAATATGTTGGAAACAAATTTCATCTGGACTTAACTGATCATCAGAAAAAAATCTTTGTTGCAAACTTTGTCTATGAAAGCTTCAAAACTCACAGTCCGTGTTTTAATACTCACATGTACGAAATTATTGTTAGTTATGTAAATGTGCCACCCTCCTGCTGTATACATTCTCAACATGTTTAACAAAACGATATCATTGCTCAGTTATTTTCAGTTGCCCAAATGTATATAACAAAGCGTCAGATGTATATCATTATGGTTGCATCACTTTGGTTCAGTCACACAGTTTGTACCTATAACTACTGCATTCTTATACTGTTCTTGAGCGTAGTGTCAACGAGACATGTGGCTATTTCAAGTTACAAAGAATTCATGAACCTTCAAATGTGATGTTATTTCTCAATCAAATTCATTTTTTTCTGAATGCTTGCTACTGTTTGAGGTGTCCTCCAGGGATGGTTGTTTTTTATCCAGCTCCACGTGAACAACTTCCCGCAGCATCCCCCATAGTGTGTCCCGGTCAAGAACAAATAACTTGTCACTTCCTTCAAGGCTACCATGCTGCGATGGAGAAGTCTGTTCTGTCGTAAGGGCAGGTGGCAGCACTTCTGAAGCAACGTGTTGACGCTCCTTGTTAATAGACCTTGCCTGCTGCTGTGGGTGAGACAGTTTGGTAATAGCAGAGGTGACTGATGATACTGTTATCATCTGTTGTCTTTCACTTGAACTTCTGTTCAGACCTTCAGATGGTGTTTGTTTAAGGAGTGCATTTAGTTTAGAGTTACTGTCTCCTACTGTCGCATTTCGAACAAACTGTGTAGTAGTTTTGTTTTCCTGGCTTGTTAAATTTGCTTTTATAAAGTTTTTCACTAAAGTATTGTGATTTCTGGGCCATGGAGAAACTGGTATATCACTCTTGCTTTTGTTCAGAGAAGGTTTTGTAGTGTCAGCCACAGAATTCCCAGAAATATGTACGGTATTCACATTTAACACCTGTACATTCGATTCTGTTGTTACAGTGAAATTAGTGTCATGAAGAATCAGAGTGTCATCACTCTGGTTGCTGAAGGTGACGATGTTGGTTGCACCCTTATCGGTGACTGCTGATGAGGCCTTCTGTCCCTTTCTACTGCTGCTGCTGTCATCAGTAGATGGACACGTTTGGCCACACTCACACATCCCGGAGAAGTTTGAGCTCAGCTGAGGCTCCCCTATGTTTGTGAAAAATACATATGATATAGAATGGCTGCCAGTTCATTATACATAATGATGATGATGATGGTGATTTATTCATGTGTTGTTAATTAGATTAATGGAAGTTCAGGCAATGGTTACCCCATATTGTGCCCATGCAGGCATAGAGAGGAGGTACAGATATAGTGCTAGAAGGTGGTGGATCACAATGCCACCTCCTGGCACATTTACCTATGGTCAATAGGCCTGGTACCCATTGTAGGGGAGGAGGGGTGGGGCCCACAGGCCATCTGTACAGGTTCCGGGAAGAGAAAAATCACTTGCCTCAACTGGGGCTCGAACCTAGGATGTCCACCCCCTAGTGAGTCACCGTACATAAATTATATAAAAAAGGATAATAAATTATTTAAAGGAAAAACATTGGAAGAGCCAAACTGTTTATTGGAATGAATTGCAGATCAAATGTGCACATGTCAGCTTAACTGATACTCATTAAACAAATAAGATGTAATGTTGAATGACTAGGTAATAGGATTTTTTTTTCCTATTAAATCTATCCTACATTTGAAGTTTTCATGGTGACATTGGCATTCCTTTAGAATATATGGTTTCTAAATATATGTATTATCCACAGTGACATGCTGGACATACTTCAGATGGCAACTTCACTGCAAATATTGCAGATTTCTATTTGTACCCTTTAATATTATATTTGCATGAGACAAACTTATTGTAGATGTTTGTATGCAACAACCCTTATCTAGGACTGTATATGTAACACACACACTTGTATACAATTTTCTTATATTCTAGTGTACATACAGGTGTCTCAAAAAATGTATACACATTTTCAATGAGAATATCTGTAGATATTTTCATTATCAAACTAAAATATAATGAATGACTTTATGTAGTGTGACAGTCATTCAAAAGACACAGCTGATCACATGAACACCACTGCACATACTTCCAGAAAGTGTCTGTAACAAAAAATGGCAGTGGAGTGCTTAATGTTCAAGGAACAGGAAATTTGAGAATGTGCGTGAAGTCCAAACACAGTAGCAGTGTGTATCTGTAACAGAACTTCCAACACGAATAACATTTTGACACATTCATGACAGTTTTCAGGTTGAAGGTACGGTGCAAGATGTGCACAAGCAATGACCTGGGAGGCCCCACAAAACAAGTAGTCCTGCCTTTTCTGCTGTGGTGTTGCAACAATTCACACTGAATTGAATTCTAGGCCCAGTGCACCTAGGCCTTAGACAACAATCCACATGATGACCAAAAAAATTCATTGAACAATTTGTCTGAGAGACAAGAATTAGCAGGGCAAGTGTACACCACATGTTGAAAAGATTTAGGTGAAAAGTTCACAATAGAAGGCCGCAGCATGCATGAATGAAGATGACACTGATCAGTGAGTGCAGTTTTGTTAATGGTATCAAAGAAATGCGCTAGAGATTGCAGAGTTTGTGAACAAGATTGTTTAGTCTGATGCAGCCTTGTTTAAGCTCACCGGCACAGTGAGTCGTCACAATTGTGTTAACTGGTCCCCTGAAAATCCACACATTCATGAGGACAAGGCAGTGACTTTACTAGAACCCACTGTCTGGTGTGGAATGTCATCCGGGTGTTCAAAGGGCCTTTCATTTTTTGAAGAAACAGTTACTCGCCCTGTGTACCTCAACATGTTTGAAACATCCAGTGTGCCTGCCATCTGTCAACTGTATGGGAATGAGGAATTTTATGATCAACAAGCCCGGGCACCCTGACATTACCATCAAGACTTTTCCTGACTGCTGGATGGGACAAAAAGGAAGTGCTGAGTACTCCCCACACTCTCCAGATGAAACCAACTTCACTGTCACTGGTGGGGGTACATGAAGGATGCAGTGTATCATACAAAGCCATCAACACTGAAAGAGTTACAGGAAGAAATTGAAGGCTTGTGTGCAGCCATCCCAATACAGTTACGTTGATGCTTGCTACACACTCAACCGCTGAATTCATGAATGCTTTTAGGTTAAGAGTAAACATTTCAAACACTTTAACGTGTGTCACTTCCTTCTGTGTACACCAAATATTGATCCCCAGTGAATAATGCAAGGAGTATATATATATTTTTTTTTACATTACACTGTGTATACTGTTTTTGAAACACCCTGTACATTATTACATGTGCAGCCAAAACATCCAAACAATCTTTAAAAAAATAGAAGCTTTTCACCTACAAGACTATTGACAATATTGGTAATGTACTCAAATGATAAGTTTTTCATTTTTTTTATGTGTGTAACTGTTTCATTTGTACATACACTGTTACATACATCTCATTCTACTAGTGGAAAGTTCTTGATCATGACCCAGATAGCCAAAACATGTAGGAGACTAGCTATGAAATTTAGAGTTTCACCCTATAAACAGTGTATATTTTTGGTTTTTAATTTGCATGATTGAATAAGGAAACACATGTTGATATACAGTGTTTTAACAAAGTTGTCAAACTATACTGGAGATGCATGCAGAATTGCATATACGTTTTCATTCAAAATGTCCTTTATTTTTGTCTGATTTTAACCTGAACTGAAATGAATGCCATGGCAGTTTTTCAGAAAATTCTCCAGTATTAACTTCAATGAAATTCTATTCAGCAGTTTTTGAGTTGTCAGATATGTACCAATAGACAGACAGACAGACAGACAGACAGACAGAACAACTTTAATTGACACTCACTAGGCATGCAAATGCATGTGAAACATGCTCACATTCTTTTATACTTAGTATTCTTACACATGTTATCTGAGATTGGTAAGAATAATCACTGAAGAAAGATACACATATGACTACACACATTCATGCAATTAGCACCACACACCTATTCCAGTTTTTCCAAACCAGGTGATAAGGTCATCATCAGTTAGTCCATCTAACAATGGACTGCCCCTTTGAGTGTGAAAGAAGGTCTCAGCACCCAAGTCTGACCTCCCAACTGGATATATACGTGCAAATGCAGGGCGCAGTGATCCCACTACAAACACGCTATGTACTGTATAATGTGCACACAGTGCACAGGAATTGCTAACCTGTGAAACATAAAATTTGCATTTAATATATCTGCAGAGTAAATTTGTACAATATACTAAATTTTAAATGACTGATGATCTCTCTAGAATGAATCTAGTTTGGTGAAAAGAACAGTTTTAGGAATTTCTCTTCATCAGCATGCATTAATTATAGGAATTAGTTTAGGAAAATTGTAGGCTATAAAAAGCTAAAATATTCCATAAGGCAGAGAACTAACCAGACCGTAAAGAGGTATCATTATCCTTTGGTAATACAATAAGCAGTTTTTAAAGTTAATAAACAATCAAAAGCATTATATCCAATATACAGCCATTATTATGTTAATAGTAAAGGTAAAGTGATCCCATTACAGGCCGGGTGTGGCCCAGAGGGTGGGTAGACGTTTAGCTCTACTCTTCCATGACCGCCGCGCTAGAAGGGGGTGAGTGGTCAGCAGCACGCCCCCCGCCGCAATTTACCCCCGGGAAAGACCTGGTACCCATTTTACAGAAGGCTGGGTGGGCCCCAGGACCGGTCTGGACAGGCAGAAAATCTCGTCCCCACCGGGTTTTGACCCCAGACCGTCTAGCCCATAGTCAGTTGCTATACCGACTGAGCTACCCAGCCCACAATAGTACTGTAGTAGGTTATGTAAATTATGAGCTGATACACCACTTTGTGTTCTGGAAATAAATGGGAACATTATGAAGTTCATAACAGGATTCATTTCGATTACGTATAGTAATAATCTATTTTTCTTTCACAACTGCAGTAATTTTTATATCCTGAGATGTACAGACTACTGTAGCACAGTAAGTCTTAACTGGAACTGATAAACAGAGGTAGTAGTATTACAAGGGCAATGTACCCACAGAAATCAGTTCAGATAAACAAACTTCATTCATGTCACTGATATGTGTACTTTAAAGGCACAGAATACAGGTACAAGCATTAATGAATGAAAATGTCCAATGTAGCAGAGATGTTGATTACAGTATTTTGACAGTAACATCTCTCAGAGGAATATCCCTGTATAAATATCAATTTTGGCACTAAAGCTGCCAATATTATAATTTTTTGTTGCTTCATTTTTATTTCAAATTATGAGAGATGTCAACATACTCATGAATTATACATATGCCTTAAAAGTCTATACTGTGATTATAGGTACACTGCACACATTCTGCCTATGCAACGGTCTGGACAACCAAGGAATCGTGGTTTAATTGCTGGCTGGAGTGAAGGATTTTTCTCTTCTCAGTCAAGGTCCACCAGTTTTGGGTCAACCCTATTCAGTGGGTATTGCACCTGCACTTACATTGGTTAGAACAAACCATATCTTGTCCGCGCGAGATCCATGGTATACATCTGCCATGTTGCCACTACTGTCAATGATAACTGGGCTGACACTCAGCAGCTGGAAGCCTGAGAAAAGTGTGACTTCCAGCCGAAGAACACCTGATGGATCCTCACCTTTCCACCTGTCATACATGAAGTTAAGCTGTCATTACTTACAGTCCAATTCTCATTTCAATTTTCTGTGTGAAAGGAGAATACTATGTTATGTAAACAGTAGTTACTCTTTTCCTTTCTGTGCATAGAACGTACAATATGAATGCATAATGAGGAACTGAAGAATAAAATACCAACTAGATGCCACTTATTATTTTATTGTACTTCTTATAGGCTCAACATGTTTCGGGCATAGTAATGCCCGAAACATGTTGAGTCTATAAGAAGTACAATAAAATAATAAGTGGCATCTAGTTGGTTTTTTATTCTTCAGTCATCACAATGATGCACGGTCCAATAAACATCAGATGCATAATGAGGAAGTCCAGTCCAACTAATTATAATTTTCATGTACAAAACCAGTGAATATATTTTGATTCCCTTCAGTTTGTGCACTGTGTTTTCAGAAAAAGTTCATTTTGGATCATGTTGGTCCAGTATAAACCCTACTGTGCATGCATCTCAAAACAAAGTTGCCTCCTCCATCCTCAGGGTCAAAGAACAAACTACAGAAGAAAAACAGTCACTAAAACAGGACAGGGAAGACATAGACAAAGATAAGCATGAACCAGCAGGAGTGGTGAACTACAAGGGTAATAATGTGGTCCTGAAACAGCCACATTTGAGGCAGGAGGAACCATACAAGGTAAAATGTAAAGGGCTGAATATAGGACAGAAGTGTGAAGGTTTCACTCATGTGTCCATTTTGTCAAATACAGACCAGAACACATTCATATGGACTGCCGTACAGTCCTGCGTCTCCAATACTAGACATCTTTCACAGAACAGACCAATGTTATCACCTGGATCAGTAAGCCATTTGACATTGCAACCAATTCCAGAACATCAGCATCCTCTCCACCAAATCCAGAAATACAGTCTTAATAGTCATGGTGTCAGTACCAACTGATCCCATCCCAACACCATGAAGAGAGACAATGGCCTCTGCCCAAGCAAGTCATAGAAGTCTCTCCTCTCAGGGAATGTAAGAAGACCCACAGACATTAGGTTCTCCATAATGTGGCCCCATACTAGGACCCTCTAGAGAGTCCTCATTCCAGGTATTTGTACAGTATCCATTTGTTGGTTTTCTTTCTTTTTTTCTTCCCACACTTCTCGTCCCTTCTCTGTCACAGCTTCCACTATGATTTTTTCTTTCAGTTTAACCTTTATTATATTTTTACTTGTTTTCATGGTTGTTTTATTTTAATTTTCTTTATTTTGGTTAATTTTATTTCATCTTCCATTGTGTTTTATCTTCTCACCTCCTTTTTACTCCAACTTTTCACACTTTTCTACTTAGAGCTCTTCCATGTATGCAAGATACTTTTTCTACCTTAGCCTGTTTTGTTATGGTACATACCGGCCCTCTGCATTTCTCACGTCCTTACATTTCCTTCTTTACCTGTATTCCTACCAACATGTTATAACCGTCTAATAGGAGGCCCTCTAACGATACCATTATATGGGGATTATGATCAAAATTAATGAAATAGCCTAAAAATATAGATGTATTGACGGGACCAGCGGCCATCTGGAGGCCA
>Ga0123357_10008145_pt1 | contig 13059 bp, 9 predicted proteins | sample TergutEmb28metaG_FD_89873 | JGI IMG/M metagenome (GOLD analysis project Ga0123357, IMG submission 89873) | Embiratermes neotenicus P4 segment gut microbial communities from Petit-Saut dam, French Guiana - Emb289 P4 | ecosystem: Host-associated > Arthropoda: Insects > Digestive system > Gut ...
GGAAACTTTCAGGGAGGCAATTTAAACGCAGCCGAAGGAAATGTCTTTTCACAAAATCAGTGGCAACATATAGCCATAGTCAGCAGTTCAAAAGACAGAACTCATACTTTTTATGTCAATGGGATAAATGTGGGTACAATCAACAATGCCAGCATTTTTGAAAGTGTAACGGGCGGATTCAGGGTAGGCGCTCATAAAGATAACAGATCGTTTTGGAGCGGCACAATCGATGAATTATACCTTTTTGAAGGCGCACTGAATGAAGAACAAATCAATATGGTAAAGGATAATCGCGCAGATGCTATCTTCACGCATATCAATATTCCCAATGCACAACAGAAAGGTAATATGATTTTCTATCCGAATCCGGTCGTTAATGTTTTGAATTTCACACAAACCGTTGATAAAGTGAAAGTCATTGATTTGAACGGGCATGTTGTTTTTGAGCAAATCACCCCTGCTCAATCAGTCGGTCTTGACAAATTGGCTTCGGGAACCTACATCGTTTTTATTCAAAGAGATGCGGATGTATTTATGGGCAAATTAATAAAACAATGAAAAATAACCCATGAATAAGAAAACTTTTTTATTACTTGCTATTTTCTCCTTGACGGCGCTCTACAGCTATTCCGCACCGGTTTTTGAAGGAAACGAACGTTGCAAATACAATTTCAATTCACAGTGGCTATTGCATATTGGCGATGTGGAAAATGCACAACAGATCAATTACAACGACGCTTCATGGCAAGCCATCAGCCTTCCGCGCGCATTCAACGAAGACGATGCTTTCAGGGTAGGCATCGCCGATCTCGGTACTTCCATTGTGTGGTATCGCAAGCATTTCAAGTTGCCGGCTAAGGACAAAGGGAAAAAAGTGTTTCTGGAATTTGAAGGAATCCGTTTCGGCGGAAAGTTTTTCATCAACGGGCAACCGGTCGGGATTCACGAAAACGGCGTGATGGCTTTCGGCGTGGATATTAGCGATTACGTGCGTTTCGACGGCAAGGAAAATGTGCTGGCTGTCTGCATCGACAATTCGTGGCGATACCACGAGGAAGCTACCGGTTCGACTTTTCAATGGAACGACAGGAATTTTTACGCTAACTACGGCGGTATTCCCAAAAACGTTTATTTACACGTTTGCAGCAAACTGTATCAGACTTTACCGCTTTACAGCAATCTGGGAACGACAGGAACATACGTTTATGCAAGGGAAATCGACATTACGAAAAAATGCGCATGGATAGGCGTCGAATCGGAAGTCAGAAACGAATTTCCTGTCGCAAAGACAGTTGCGTTGAAAGCCGTCATTGAAGATTTGGATGGAAAAATCATTAAAACCATAGAAAGTAAACCCGATACCATTTCCGCCGGCGAAACAAAAATTATAAAAATTGGCGACAGGGTCGAAAACCTGAATTTCTGGAGCTGGGGTTACGGCTATTTATATAATGTTTACACGGTGTTGAGCGTGAATAACATACCTGTGGATGTGGTGAGAACCCGCACCGGTTTTCGCAAGACCGCTTTCGGGGACGGAATGGTGAAACTCAACGACCGCGTCATCCAGATGAAAGGCTATGCCCAGCGCACGACCAACGAGTGGCCCGCGGTCGGATTGTCGGTACCGGCATGGCTAAGCGATTACAGCAACCGGATGATTGTGGAAGGAAACGGAAATCTGGTTCGCTGGATGCATGTTACGCCTTGGAAACAGGATGTGGAATCCTGCGACCGCGTGGGGCTGATGCAATCCATGCCTGCCGGCGATTCGGAAGGCGATGTGGAAGGTCGCCGCTGGGAACTTCGCGTCGCCTTGATGCGCGACGCCATTATTTACAACCGCAACAATCCGAGTATTATTTTCTATGAATGCGGCAATAAAGGAATCAGTGAAAATCATATCGCCGAGATGAAAGCCATTCGCGATAAATACGACCCTTACGGCGGACGGGCTATCGGCGCACGCGAAATGCTTGACAGCAAGATTGCCGAATACGGAGGAGAAATGCTGTATATCAACAAAAGCGCCCGCATACCTTTCTGGGCGATGGAATATTGCAGGGATGAAGCTTTGCGCAAATATTGGGATGATTATTCCTACCCCGGACACAAGGACGGCGACGGACCTTTATACAAAAACGACGATGCAAGCGCTTATAACCGGAATCAGGATTCGTATTTTCTTGAAGCAATCAGGCGCTGGTTCGATTATTTCAGGGTACGACCCGGGACAGGCAAGCGAGTCAGTTCGGGAGGCGTTAATATTGTTTTTTCCGACTCCAACACACATTTCCGAAGCGATTCTACTAACGGCAGTTACAGGAAAAGCGGGGAAGTCGATGCCATGCGTATTCCCAAAGACGCTTATTTCGCGCATCAGGTTATGTGGAACGGCTGGGTGGATGTCGAAAATCACGGCTCTTATATTTGCGGACACTGGAATTATGATTCTTCCGTAAAAAAAGACGTATATGTTGTTTCAACCGGCGAACGAGTCGAATTGCTTGTCAATGGAAAATCATGCGGAATGGGCGAACGGAGTTATAATTTTCTGTTTACTTTTAAAAATGTACAGTGGGAACCCGGAACTGTTGAAGCCGTTAGCTACGACGCAGCGGGTAATGTGTTGAGCCGCTGTAAAAAAGAAACGGCGGGAACGCCTTATGCCATCCGTTTGAAAGTAATGACAGGCGCCGACGGCTTTTTGGCAAACGGCGGCGATCTGGCTTTGGCAGAAGTGGAAGTAGTGGATAAGGACGGAAAACGCTGTCCTTTGGCAAACGATAAAATTGATTTTACTTTGCAGGGACCTGCCGAATGGCGGGGCGGAATTGCACAGGGCGCAGAAGGCAATTATATATTGTCGAAGCAACTGCCGGTAGAATGCGGCATAAACCGGGTATTGATACGCTCGACGCCAAAAGCGGGAAAAATAACGCTGACAGCGAAATCCGCAGAAACGAACAGTGTTCCGCTGCAATCCGCAACGGCAACATTCAATTCGATTCCCATACAGGAAACCAACGGTCTTTCTACTTATATCTCAAGCGATCATCAGCCGGTAAACCTTTCACGCGGAGCTACTCCCGCCGGCGAATCCTATAAAATATCCCGCACTCCGGTGAATATTGTCGGCGCAACCGCCGGAAGCAACGAAGACAAAGCCGCCTTGAGTTTCGACGACAATGAAACGACCGAATGGGCGAACGACGGTCAGCTCCAAACGGCTTGGATAAAATACGAACTGGAAAGAGACGCCGTTGTGTCGGAAGTAGAAATGAAAATGTCGGGATGGAGAAACCGCAGTTATCCGATACGGATTTATGTCGATGATACAGAGGTCTATCAGGACGAAACGCCTAAAACGCTGGGCTATGTGTCGATTCCGGTTAAGCCCGTGAAAGGACGGTTTGTGAAAATACAATTGGTTGGGCAAAGCCGGGACGCAGACGCTTTTGGCGGAATTGTAGAAGTTTCCGGTAAAAAGGAAATTGCGGAAACGTCGAATGAGAAAGGGCGGTTGGCGATTGTTGAGGCTGAGGTATATGAAAAATAAAATTCAGAACAAAAATGAAAACGACAATTTACTAATTCTACTTTAACAGATTGGCTTCATATCATGTCATTTTTCTTCATGAAATAAAATGTATAGAACCGTTTGACCAACTGCAGTTAAAGTTGCCTTATCTACATTGTTCATATTATCATTTAATGTATGCCAATAGGAACCAAAACCTGAAGAAGAATTCGGGTTACAATGAATAATATCAATGCTTGGAATGTTTCGATATTTAGCCACAGAAGCATGATCATCTGTAATTTTAAGTCCATCCTGGTCAATAAAATAGGAATCATAGCCAGTTGCACGAGCTGCATCCCATACTTTTTTCACAATCGCCGGAGAATATTGCTGAGAAAACCCTTCTTTATAAAATTGCGCATCTGGAGCGCTAACCATATCCAATAAAATGCCATATTTGGCTACATAATTAATAATATGAGGGTTACGAGCCCAATACTCAGCTCCCATACACCAAGTGCCGTAATGATTATTTTTAGCAGGGAAATCGGGAGGTCCCCAATCCTCCAAATCAAAGAAAATAATATCGACGCCTACAGCAGGTTGAGTTATCCCTATTTGACGAGCAATTTCCAATAATGCAGCGCAAGCACCTGCTCCGTCGTTAGCCCCGTCAATAGGTTTCATCCGATTGTCGGGATTCGAGTCATGATCGGCATACGGTCGAGTGTCCCAATGCGCAAACAGAAGAACACGGGATTTATTTTCTGGTTGGAAAGAACCAATAATATTTCTTATTAGTACAGGTGTCCCATCTTGTAATTGCAAAGTTGCTTTCTGTTCTACTATCGTGGCACCAAAGCGTTTTAATTCATCAGATAAATAATTTCCGCAAGTTTCGTGAGCTTCTGTTCCCGGAATGCGTGGTCCAAAAGCAACCTGCACTGCCGTATAATGATAGGCGCTATCAGCATTGAAAACTGGAACCTCAACCGTTGATGTAACTGTTTCTTGTCCTTTCGGATTTTGCTTACAGGAAATTCCGATTACTAAAATACTTAAAAAGAATAGGGTTTTCATTACATAACATAATTTTTTGTACAAAGATAATGGTTATTTTTTGATAGTTTATTTTTTAATAATAAAATATTAAAATTTCTGTTAATAATTGGGATTACGGATTATTATCCCCTTTGATTATTGAACGCAAAAATTCTATTTCTGTTTTTAAATATTGATTTTCATTTTCCATTGTTTGAATGAGTTTCTTTAACGTTTCTTTATTTTCAATATACAGATTCTCAACATAACCATTGCCATATGCTCCATTTGTGTTTGTTTGGGTTTGAATACTTAATTTTGAAGAATCTAAAAATGTGAGGATATCTGTCTCTAAAATATTAGCTATTTTTTGTAATCGTTCAATAGAGAGCCTAATTTCTTGGCTTTCTATTCTTGCATATGAAGCTTGCGAAATATCTAATTTTGAAGCCATAAACTCCTGAGAATAACCTTTTTGTTCCCTTATGCGTTTAATGTTAAAACCAATATTATTCATAAATTTTGCATTATATTATGTGTTTTTTGCATACAAATATACGTAAAAAAATATATATATTTGTAAAATAGTTGATATTTTTGCAAATAAAAACAATAAATCTGTTTAATATGACAAAGCGAGGCTCGCCCCCTTGATTTGTAAATAAAAAAGCCTCCTTGCGAGGTGTGTATTTAATTTTGCAACTAAGAGTAAGTAATAAACACAGAATCACAAAAAAGCGCCGTAAAGGTAAGAAAAATTTTAGAAATCCAAAAGCCCGATAGGAATTATAGGCAGGTTGGACGTGTCTAATTGACATATTGTCGATTGGTTGCGTGAAAAAAAGAGCGGATTCCGAAAAGCTTGAAAAGAGTAGGAGAACATAAAACAAATTTTTATTATGCAATCATTAGATGAAGTATCAAAAGATTATTCCCTTATTAATAAACAACAACAAGCAAAAGTTTTAGGAGGTGAAAGTTGTGTTACGAAAGGGACAACGTACATTACACCAAATACCGATGTGCAAGGAACTGGTGATCATTCTGTAGCATATATGATATATGATAGTTCGGATCTACCGACAGTGTAAATTAAACTCTTGGTGAATTTGAAACGTCATAAAAGTTATGTTTCTTGATCACAATTAAGAATGAAAGGTTGATTTTTATTTAATTAAAATCAACCTTTTGGTTGAAAAATTTTTGTTTACATATAAAAAGATATTAGACTTGTATGTATGAGTGATAGCTGCTAATAATCAATAGCGATGTTGCTTAATGTTTATAAAATATCTATTGAATTTTCTTTATTTTAATTGTTAAAATGGTATTGATTATTTCTATAAAGTACGATGTTTCTACTTTCGATGTCGTAGACTGGCTTGAACATCAAAACAAACAATATATAATGGTTTATCCTAATGAGTATCTTCATATTGAAGAATTGTTTTTATCTAATTTAAACCAAACATTCAATATTTTTTTTAATAATAAAGTTTTATCTATTACATCTTTGTGGTATAGAAGAGGAGATATAAATGTTGATGCGTTACAAGATCGAGCTTCATTAATTTTGATTAAATCCCAAAAAAAATTAATGGATCAACTAATGGAAGAATATAAAAATTTTAAATTATCAGTAATTAATACATTAATAAACAAATTAAAATACAAAATAGAAGATTACGTTTTAACACAAAGTATTAATAAGATTGATATATTAAATGACGCCACGAAGGTAGGATTGAAAATTCCCGAAACAATAATAACATCAAGCAAATCAAAATTAACTAATTTTAGTATAAAGCATAATAATAAAATTATTACAAAGCCTATATCTGATGCGATTTTTTTGATTGAGAATAAGCATGTATTCTATACTTACACTTCAAAAATTGAGGATTTACAGAACGTTCCGAGTAAATTTTTTCCATCTCTTTTTCAACAAATGATTAATAAAATTTTTGAATTACGGATTTTTTTTCTAAAAAATCAATTTTATTCTGCAGCCATATTTTCACAACAAGATCAAAAAACAAAAGTTGATTTTAGAAATTACAACATGGAGAAACCTAATAGATATGTTCCATTTCGATTACCTAAATGCATTGAAAGAAAAATTTTAAAGTTAATGAAAAAATTAAAAATTGATTCTTGTTCTATTGATATGATTGTAGATAAAAATGGCGACTATTATTTTTTAGAAATAAATCCTGTTGGTCAATATGGAATGATTTCTATCCCATGCAATTATTATTTGGATGAAAAAATCTCTGAATGCCTAATGTAATTTTAAGATGGAAAAAGATATAGAATATATTCTTCATAATTGGGATAAATATAATCTTCCATTATTTTATTCTAATGTAACATCGAAAAAAGTAGAAGAAGATATTTATGAAAAATATGTTTCTATTGATTATTATAATACTGATCAATATCCTGTTCAAATCTTGATAAAACCATTGACAAAAGTAATTAGTAGTATATGAAAAATCTTTATAAATTGTTTGCTGACTGTATTCCTGTAAAAGGATATCAACGTTCAATTATATATGATATTCGAAGGTGTGAATTTAAATTTATTCCTAATAAACTATACGATATACTTTGTCAAAACCCTTTGTTAGATTTTGATAGTATAAAAAAAGCACATAATTTTTCTGAAAAAGAGGTTATAGATAGTTATTTTGATTTTTTGATGACCAATGAATTTATTTTTCAATGTACAAAAAAGACTGTCAAGTGTTTTAACGATATTGAAATTAAATATAAAACTCCTTATCTAATAAATAACGTAATCGTGGAAATAGATAAAACGTCAAAATTTAATTTGCAAGAATTATTTAAGAATCTCGAAAATCTTGGATGTATTGATTTACAAATTAAAATTTTTGATGTGATAGCTATGAATAAAATTAATGATATACTTTCCTATACTTGTAATAAAAGAATTAGATCAATAGAATTGATTATCCCATATATGAAATCATTTATTAATAAAGAAAATATATTTTCTTTATTACAAAATAATCTTCGAATCACTTCATTAATTATATATGCTACAGAAAAGGAGGAAATTGATACCTTGAATGTCCAATTTAAAAATAAATTTTCAAAAATTTATTTTTGTTCAGATGAGATTGATAGTTCTTTACATTGTGGTTTTGTTTCTCCGATGTATTTTACTATCAACCTTCCATTTTTTATGGAGAGCAAATTATTCAATAATTGTCTCAATCAAAAATTAGCAATTGATAAAGAAGGTAATATTAAAAACTGTACAGCATTGAACAAATCATATGGAAACATTGATAATGATAATTTATCTCATATTATTTCAAGTTCTGAATTTCAAAAGTTATGGAAAATTAGGAAAGATGAAGTTTTAGTTTGTCAAGATTGTGAATTTAGATATATGTGCTCTGATTGTCGTACTTTTACAAAAAATGATGACTTATATGGAAAACCGAAATATTGTCATTATGATCCTTATAAAATGAAGTGGACTAATTTATAATATGACCCCTTTTCCCCATTTCACCCAACATGACTCCATGGATTGCGGTCCTACTTGCCTTCGCATGATTGCCGCTCACCACGGACGTCGGTATTCGCTGGAAGGTTTGCAGGAAAAATCGCATCTTTCACGTGAAGGTGTATCCATGTTAGGCATCAGCGATGCAGCGGAAAAAATCGGTTTCCGAACACTTGGCGCACGGCTCACCATTGAACAACTGATGGAAGCGCCTTTGCCCTGCATTGTGCATTGGAATCAGAATCATTTTGTGGTACTGTATAAAATGAAAAGTGCACGATACACGTCACACAGTGAAGGACAAAGAGCGAAAGTGATTGAGGGACCGCGGGTCAAGCCCGCAATGACAAAAGAACAATTTTATGTTGCTGATCCGGCTGCCGGAAAACTGCAATATACGAAAGAGGAATTTTGCCGTTGCTGGCTAAGTACCCAGAAAGAAGGAAAAGACGAGGGCATGGTTCTGCTTTTGGAACCCACTCCGGATTTTTATGCTCTGGAAGATGAAAAAGTCAATCGCAAAGGTTTTTCGTTCCTGTTTTCCTATTTGAAACCTTACAAAAATCTAGTTTTCCAACTGTGCCTTGGCTTATTAGCAAGTAGTTTGCTGCAGTTGATTCTTCCTTTTCTCACACAATCTATCGTAGATATCGGCATCAACAGCCGAAACATTAGTTTCATCTACATTGTGCTGATGGCACAACTGGCACTGACGCTCAGCAGCTCGACTGTCGAATTTATACGCGGCTGGATTCTGCTGCATTTGGGTACGCGCATCAACATTGCATTGATTTCCAATTTTCTCATTAAACTGATGTGTTTGCCAATGGAATATTTCGATACCAAAATGACCGGCGATATTCTGCAACGCATCAACGACCACAGCCGTATCCAGTCGTTCCTGACCAATTCCAGCCTGAGCCTCCTTTTTTCGGTATTCAATATCGTTATATTTTCCGTTATTCTTTGCTTTTATAATCTGAAAATCTTCGGTATATTCTTTGTTGGAAGCGCGCTGTATTTCCTGTGGGTTTGGCTGTTTATGAAACGCCGCGCCGAACTCGACCACAAGCAATTTGCTCAAAATTCGGCAAATCAAAGCAATGTCATACAGTTAGTAACAGGGATGCAGGAAATTAAACTCAATGCCTGTGAGCGGCAGAAACGTTGGGAATGGGAACGCATTCAAGCACGTTTATTCCGTCTGCAAATCAAAGGGTTGGTATTGGGACAATACCAGGATTCGGGCGGCGTGTTAATCAGTCAAATTAAAAACATCCTAATCACGGTTTTAGTGGCTCAATTGGTTATCGACGGACAAATGACGTTAGGCATGATGCTTTCTGTGCAGTACATCATCGGGCAGTTAAACAGTCCTATCGACCAGCTAATCGGCTTTCTGCGCCAGACACAGGATGCCCGCCTCAGCCTGGAACGTCTCAGCGAAATCCATTTGAAAGAAGATGAAGAGAGCCTCAATGAAGAACGAATACAGGATATTCCCGAAAACAGAGACCTGCGGATTGAAAATGTTTGTTTTTCTTACGACAAAACATCCGTAGCTGAATGGGTGTTGGAAGACGTTAACTTAACGATTCCGGCGCACAAGCAAACAGCGATTGTCGGGATAAGCGGTAGCGGGAAAACCACCTTGGTAAAATTACTGTTAGGTTTTTATCCTTTGCAGAAAGGCGCGATTCATTTGGGCAATAACTGTTTGGATTCCTATAGCTTCCGGCAGTGGCGCAAGCGTTGCGGCGTGGTGATGCAGGATGGATTTATTTTTTCCGATACGATTGCCCGCAACATTGCACCCGGAGAAGAAAACATTGATAAAGAAAATTTGCTGAATGCGGCAACCGTAGCGAATATTCATGAATTTATCGAATCCTTGCCATTGTCCTACAATACAAAAATCGGTAGCGATGGACACGGTTTGAGTCAAGGACAAAAACAACGCATTTTGATTGCTCGGGCAGTATATAAAAATCCGGAATTTGTATTCTTTGACGAAGCTACCAATGCGCTGGATGCCAACAATGAACTGGAAATTATGAATAACTTGAATGTGTTTTTTCAAGGTAAAACAGTAGTTGTTGTCGCTCACCGCTTAAGTACTGTCCGTCAAGCCGGTCAGATTGTCGTGTTGGAAAAAGGAAAAATCGTAGAAATTGGAACGCACGACGAGTTAACAAAACGGCAGGGAGCATATTATCGTTTGGTTAAAAATCAATTAAACGTCTGAACAATGATTGAATTGAGAAGTGAAGAAATGCAAGACATCTTGACACGACCTCCTCATATTTTGGTGCGTAGCGGGATTTCTACCATCTGTCTTATACTCTCATTATTATTCGGTGGAAGTTTTTTCTTTAAATATCCTGATATTCTGACAGGAACAGTAGTGATTACCACTCAAAATCCTTCGGTATGGCTTGTTGCCAAATCATCGGGAAAAATCAGCGAATTAAATTGCAGCAACCACAGTCTGGTAGAACCTAGAAAAATCCTGGCGGTCATTGAAAATCCCGCTGTAACCGCTGACGTTAATCAAATGAAAGCTTTGCTAATGCAAAGTTCTATTTCCGATTCGACATTGTCTTTTCCTCATGAATTACTAACATCAGGGTATGAATTGGGGAACATTCAAAATAGTTTTTCATCATTTGTGAAATCTGCAACCGATTATGAGAATTTTTTATTGTTAAACACTACTCAAAAAGAGAAAGAAGCGTTGATACGTCAAATAACTGACCACCGGAATTATTCCGATAATCTTCGCAAGCAATTGGAACTAAAACAGGAAGAGATAAAAGTAGCTCAATCGGTTTATAAAAGGGAAAAGCAATTATACGATAAAGGCATCAATTCGAAAGCCGATTTGGAAAATGCAAAAAGTGCATGGTTAAACGTGCAGCAATCCTTGCAGCAACTTCGTACCAATATTGCTTTCGACAAAATGGATATGGGACAATTGCAGGAATCGTTGTTCCAAAAAGATATTCAATTTCAACGGGATAAAAACAATTTTCTGTCAGAATTAAAAACTGCATATAACGAATTGTTGGCAGCTATAGAGAGCTGGGAGCAAACCTTTTTACTCGTCAGTCCGATAGAAGGTACGGTTACATTCAATACGGTTTGGACAAACCATCAATTTGTTACTGTCGGCGATAAGGTATTGGCTGTTATTCCAAAACAACAGGGAGCGCTTGTTGGGAAAATTCAATCACCTACCGAACTATCAGGGAAAATACGAACTGGACAGCGGGTTAATATTAAACTTACAGGCTATCCGTATATGGAATATGGTACCTTACAAGGGACAGTTGAAACGATTTCGTTAATACCTGAAAACAATAACTATACGATTGATATTGCCCTTCCGGACAGATTAAAGACAAACACAGGAAAAGTTCTGAATTTTACCGGCGAACTTTCCGGACAGGCCGAAATCATCACCGACGACCGGAGCTTGTTTGAACGTATCCTTTCTCCTTTGAAATATTTGTTGAGGGAACATGCAAAATAAATTTTCAATTAAAGGATTTTGTTTTGTATTATAAACCTGAGTTCGGGATAAGAGATAGCCCATAGCAGTTCAACCCGCTATCGAGGTTATGGGGGGGCGGAATTGTGTCCATAGACCCCGAGCTGCGCTTTGCCATTTTTCGGCTCTGCCCACCCACCACCCGACAAGCGGGTGGCATAGCAGGCATCAAAAAAACGAGAAAAATTAAATTAAAAATTGTACCTTTGCAAAAATAATGTGGGTAATGGCAAACGAATCTCTTATAAAATCGGTAGAACCGCAGGTGCAAACTTACCTTGCATACTTGTCAACACGCCCAAACGGTGAAGAAATTGAGTATAGAACGCCTTTTGAAACACTTTTTAGTACGCTTCAAATTCCCTTTATGAGCAAAACTTCCATTGTTCAAGAAGACCGCCGAAGTGGAATTGAAATTGACGGTATGCCCGACTTTTTTGTTTGGGACGATGCCGATACGCTTTTTAAAAGTTTGGTTGGCTTTATTGAATGTAAAAAACCTGCTTACAACATTGAAAAATTAATTGACAGTGAGCAAATTAAAAAATATTCCAAAACCTGCGAAAACATTATTATAACTAATTATAAGCGTTTCATTCTGTTGCAGGAAGGCAAAAAACAACACGATATTACACTTGCCACCGACACAAAAACGCTGATTGATTTTATAACGCTTTTACAGGATTTTTATGACTACAAATATCCGTACATCAACACAAAAAAGACACTTGTTTCGGCGCTTGCCGCCCAAAGTTTCTACTATTCAATTGCTCTGAGAGAGTATATTAACGACAACGCAAACGAAGAGGATGATTTTCATTACAAATTTAAAAGACTATACAGCGAATACGAAAAATCAATTAATTTTCATTACTCATTGGCTGATTTTTGCGACATTTACGCACAATCGCTTGTATATGGACTTCTACTTGCCCGCTTGGATAAAGGCGAACAGTTGAACGAGCAAAAATTAGATTATCTCGACAATATTCCAGAAGAATATCGTCTGCTTTATGAATTTTTGGAACAGGCGTATCAAAAACGTTATCTTCCAACAGAAATAAAAATTGCACTCATAAACATTGGGAAAAATATTAATTTAATTGACACAGAGGCTATTGCAAAAGAATTTCAAAAGACAAATAATGGAAAACAAAATATAGCAGTTTATCTTTACGAAGATTTTTTGGCTCAATACGACAAGTTTCGTGGAACAGAAAACCGCAAAGAAGGCGGTGTTTATTACACGCCAAGCGAGGCAACAGATTTTATTACACGCGGTGTAAATCATTTACTAAAAACTAATTTCGATTTGCCACAGGGTTACAATTCCGAGAATGTGAAAATACTCGATTTTGCTTGCGGTACAGGCACTTTCCTTCATTCTGTTTTGGAGCAAATGATACC
>Ga0123357_10008149_pt1 | contig 13057 bp, 2 predicted proteins | sample TergutEmb28metaG_FD_89873 | JGI IMG/M metagenome (GOLD analysis project Ga0123357, IMG submission 89873) | Embiratermes neotenicus P4 segment gut microbial communities from Petit-Saut dam, French Guiana - Emb289 P4 | ecosystem: Host-associated > Arthropoda: Insects > Digestive system > Gut ...
AGGTGAGAAAAAGAATTTTGTTGTCGGTGTCGTGCGGTGCGCATAAAAAAATGGGCTGAAGACCTTAAAATGGGACCGTTTTTTTTTTTTTTTTTTTTTTGCGTACTTCGATTTCGTCCTGTGGGTGTCATTTCATCAATGCTCCTTACACACTTGTGTCAATATGCTTCTCTCTATCGGAAGGACAAACGGAGGGAGCCGCCGAACGTTAGAAATCAACACTGTCTCGGAAATCGTGGAGCATTGGGTAGAAGAATATTTTAGGCTATATTAGCTTTATTGGGACTGGCATCCTAAACTGTAGCTGGTCAAACTGAACGGATTTCTCGAACTTGTTCGCATTTTTGGTTTATTTAATGACATTTCCGGTTTCACTGTTAGATCTGTGGTAAGAAACAGAAAACTGACAAAGTTATACATATGTGTTAAATATATTAGGTTAATTCAGATACAAGTCGTAAATGCCGGTTTTCTTTGCACTGGGCGTTAAACTGCATAAAGACTAAATGGTGAAGGAGTAGGAGGCGTGATGGTGGTGGTGTTGGCGGCGGTGGCGGTAATGGTGGCAGTAGTAGTAGTAGTAGCAACATTAGTAGCAGTAGCAGTAGCAATAGTAGCAGAAGCAGAAGAAGAAGAAAATGATGATGATGATGATGATGAGGCAGAAGAGGCAGAAGAAGAAGAGGAAGCAGAAGAAGAAGAACCAAAAGAAGAAGCAGGAGGAGGAGGAGGAGGAGAAGAAGAAGAAGAAGACGAAGAAGAAGATTAGGATAGTATTAGACTTGAATTAGTGGACGCAGGGATGCGTGTAAAGGAACTGTGCATCACAATAATATGTTGTGTGTAGGCCTGTTTGTGTTTTATGTGCGGATGTATTTGTATGTTATTCGCACACTCGCGCGCGCGTGTGTGTGGTAACAGCTGAAATTACTTACGTGTATTTATTGCGTATGTCGAAATGATACCCATTTAATTACGTAGTATCTGAATATCTCAACTGGCCGAGTTTTTCCATACCCATTTTGATACGATTTGCTTTATGCTTTCTTGAGTTACTGCTTAACTTGAAATATGTCAATAACAGCGTGATGTAGGTAGATGGGATTTACAGTTTTAAATACTTCTTCGTAACAAGGAAGCCGGATTCATTCTGAGATTTGTAGAACATCAGAACATCATACGAAGTTTAAATGTGGGCTACATTGGCTGCTACGTGCTCCGAACTGTTAGTGCACAATATTTCGACGCCAGTGCAGAGGTAAATGCGTATTGTGGTTTGGCGAAAGGAAATGGGCGGTGACGGTGTAGCGACGGCTGCGAAAAGATGGTTTACCCACACGTTAGACAGTTTGTGTTGGGTAAAGTGCAGTCACTGTATACGGAGTAGCTGTCAGCAGTCGCATCGTTCGTCGTGGATGGCTTTGACATTGTAGATGAAAGCACAACGATCCTTCGAAACAGCAGTAACTGTTCACTAGTCTAGGCAGCGTAACATCCCAGAACACTTGAATCTTCGGCAGCACCTCTGTGAGAACGTCAAATCTGGCGTTTATTGCTGTACATAGCTTACTATGCACGGCGTAAATTGTAAATCCCGTGAATGTCATTTATGAACACCCTGTGCACTTCTGAAAGTATAATGTAGGCTATACAGGAACCATTCCCTCCCTCCCTCCCCCTCGATAATGGTCATGTTTACGTTTTTTGACAGCTAATATTTTTCTTAGTAGCACAGTTGCTGTGGAATTTTATGTCCTGCAGCGCCAGTATTGTTGCTTTGCTCCTAATTTTTTGGTTTAAAATTATAAATATTTATGTGGGGTATTGTTTTGTAAAATAAGTCATTAAATTAGCTTTAAAAAGTGTGTATTTCAAGTTTTTAGTAACGAAAGTAGGGGAGACCGGGGTTACTTGTTACAATTTTTTTGCAGTTTTTTGTTCTGGCACTGTACATACTGAAATGATACCGATGCGTACGTTACTTAACATCATTGCCCTTTAAAGTTACATTTTTTATTTGGTCTTTGCAATTAAGATTTAAAAATTACTTTTAAGTTCTTTATGTGGATGCACGAAGTAACAAATTGTTCCGGTATTGGGTACTTTTTACACGGCATGGGGCTGTTACCTTATACTGTAGCAGCAATACACATAAACTGGAAGTTTAATTACGTTTACTTGCATACTAACATATCTAGTGTGATTTGAGTTAACATATCTGAATAAACATATATTAATATGTGACCAGTTAAGTGTTATTACAGCATTTTGGATCAAGAATACAAACGCAGTTTCAAGTCTTACAGCTACTTACCAAAGTAAGCTAAATATCAGAGTGATTACATTAAGAACATCACATCGGTATTCAGACAGGAAATCCTCATTATGCTTATCAGAGTTGCAGTTCCTGCAAACATAAAAATCGCTAAATCCGGCGAAACGCTCGTGGGGTCATTTATGACACTTAATGCACTGGAACCACTTTGTGGGCACTATGGACACTGAGTAAGGGTTAGCACACTCAATACAAAAGCATTCACTGTTATCTTCCTCTTCAGACGACTCATCTCTTTGAACACCCCTACTACGATTTCCGTAATGTTTCTTGGTTGCCGCTCTGAATAGCTTGTTACGTTTAGCAGGCTTACGGTGTGCCTTTACTTCCGATTCCAATGCAGGCTTTACTGGAGTATCAGTTAAAGTAGCACTAACACTAGATTTTCTCTTACGGGTCTCTTTATTTACATCCCGTTTTGGGAAAGACCTGTTGTCAACCGGACTTATGTGATGCTCATTTCCTTCTGAAGTCGAGGTTCCGGCGTTGAAGGCGGATGTTGAAAAGCGACTGTTAACACCTGAGTTTGAAGTTTAGACTTCAAGAATTGTGCTTTTCTGCTTATTATCTTGACATGGACGCTCAGACACAACAGAATGCAAGCAATCCTAATCAGTAAATATATCTGAAATAATCAGCCATAATCCTATCAGGGAAGACCTCACTTGTTATTCTCTGGTGTGAGTGCATTTGGCAGTGACTGACTCACTGTAAATGGGATGTAGATCGTAGATTATCGTTGTTTTTCGAAGTTTACCACTGATCCATGCCTCAGAGGCACTGTTCACAAACTTCTTAAAAGGTCCATAAACCGAGCTGTCTAAGGGTTGCACTTGGAGAGAGGTATGAGGTGGAAATGACATTACCACTCCATTTTCCTCGGCAAGATCGAGAACTTTTATGTCAAGACGTGACTGATGATTGTCCAGTAGAATCAATACAGGTTTGTCCTTCGTAACCCTAGTATGTTTTATAAAATCTTTCGTGTCCAATACAAAGTTATCTCCTGTCATCCATCCTGACTTGTTTTCAGATCCAGCACTGTCGTCTGGTCCCCTTGCAGTGAAGTATTCCTTGTAGTTCTGTCGTGGGAATACGAAGAATGGCGGGATAGAATTCCCATTCGCACTTAGCAGCCACAGCCATGGTGACCAGAGAGCCTCTGTCTGTGGAGGTCACTGCTCCGACTTGCTTCACACCTTTCTTTGCAGCGATTCTGTTTGGTTTTTGAACAGTTATTATTCCAGTACTGTAAATACTTTAGCACTGAAATTTGTGTTTATCATAAACTTTAGCTAAATTAGAGTATAATTCTACAAATGTATCGCCAATATTTCCTTCTTCAAGCTTTTCATATACTGCTGTTTTTAGCCTGCCCCATATATGTTTTTATAGGCGTTGTCCCTCCGCTTTCTCGTGTACGTTCTCATACTTGCTGCCTATACAAAATTGTAAGTCTGTGTAATAGTGGGGCTTGTTGTAACAAATAACACCTTGCAGCACCATTCTTTGTCGCAATAAATTAGCAGAACAAAGACGTTTTATGCAAATCCCAAAATATGACAGTGAAACACCTGGATTTAATTTTCTCAGATGCCCGAAATACCGTTTGTTACACTTGAAGTGATTTCTGATTATAAAAGAAAGACCCGAAACGAAAATAATTACTCATAAACAAAGAAAACACTCCTTCTTGCATCCGTACGGAACGGCCAACTGCCAAGAGACTGTCGAGTGGGGAGAGAAGGAGACCCAGTGTACCTTTCATCTGGTAGCTGGTTGAGGGCGCTACAACTGGCAGCTATTTTAAAATTTGAATATAACAACTAGCCGCGTGTAACAACTAACCCCGGTCTCCCCTATAGACAACAACTAGCAGAATGATAATGGTAGAATACATTAAAATAAATTATTACATTTCATTTCTTTTGCCCAGCACTCTCTTCCTCTTCCTGAAACTGCGGACTGTCTACAGTGCTGTCGTGTTCGACGTTTTATTCTCACTTTCGCGTTTTTTTCGTGAGTTGTAGCAGTGATTAATAGAATTTAAACTCATTAGTTCTGAATACGGTTACTGCTCATAATATGTTGCAGCGCGTAAACCCCCCACTGGCACCTTCATACAGCGTCGTGTGTCGTGTTGTCTTGTTGTGATACGTGATGGTTTGATTATGAATGATGGTGGGGAGGTAAATGGAAATAATCCTTTGTGGACTGCTTAAATATGTGCCGTTATTCGGTAGAATGCACGGAGAATAGCATGATAGTATTACTGTGGGATGCCTCTTGTCGTTAGGATTGCCGGAAGGCTAGGACAGAAGTACCGGACACGTGTCAAAAATTTGCTGACAAAAAAAGAACGTATGCATGATATACATTTACGTGTTCGGTAATTCTCGATATTTCCCGGACAGAGAGCTCGAATACCTGACGGTTCAGATCAAGAAGAAACGCCTTTTCGCTCGTTACCTAACAAATGTGTCACGTGCTTTAGAGCTGCTGTAACCTGCTGATATGGGCAGGTACGTTCAGGACTTACCAGAAGTGTTGACTAAATCGTATCGTAAAATGGCTGTTGACAACATTATGAAGTTTCAGACGTTGGCCATCTAACAGCCGTTGTAATCCCGCTGTTAGTACAATGTTTGCTCGGAAGATGGCAGGCAGAGTAGCCATCTGTTATACGTGCGTAGTACATGCAATATCGTAGAGATGGCAGAAGTGCTGAGCAGTGTTTTGCTTGTATTCCGTTATTTTAATGTTTAGTCTTTTTCATTTACTGCTCTAACAGGGATTTCGTAATACCACTTAGCCAGTTGCTGTATCTGTCACGGTTAAAGTAGTTTGTGTCCATTGGCGCGTTTCTCTTACACAGACGAGGTTTATAAAACTCTTAAAAAGAGAGAAGGAAACAGATAAAGAATAAAGTAAATCAGAGGAAAAATGAAAGGAAGAAGAAAATAAAGTGCAAACAAGGGGAAGTAGAAAACGGTGAACAGGCCAAAAAACGTTTAATCCCGCGGTATTGGGACAAATATAGCATTCACCTAAACCATTAAAAGTCAGTGGTGATTATACGCACCACGTGCTGTGACGTCAAGAAACTTCTAATTGCTGTCATTATAGGCACCGTAGGATTCTTAGTATAAACAGCTATTTTTTCCTCTAACCGGCCTGTCTTTGTAATTGAGACACGCTGCCTCTTCCGTGAGATTCGAACTGGTTATTTTATGTGATCTGCATGATTCTCATACTTAAGTGGGTTATCAGATGCATTCGCTAAAGTATTTAGCTAGAAATTACAAATGTACTCGCCTCTTCCCGAATAAAACATTGGAGGCAATTTTGTGAATGTATTTCTGGAGCCCTGGCTCGTGTTAACTTATGTGCAACGTGTGGTGAGTTGTCGGCACTTATGATGCCTAACACGTGTTGTTGAAAAGGACAGAATTTCGAATATTGAATGGTAAACAAACTGTAGGCCTCAAGTATCCCGGTAAAGAGTGTTGACCACTGGATAGAGACCGGAAGGATCCGAGAAGTCTAGGTATGTGGGCGAAAAGACGAGACTGGAAATCTGTGTGAAGCTACTGTACTAGACGTAGAATTTCAGACTTCTTGTATATGTTTTGTATGCTGCATATGTGGGGGGAATTATTTTGGTTTGTTTCATACATGTACATATAATTTTCTATGTACAAAATGTATGCTGTGCATAGAAAATACCTTTCTTGCTTATGCAATATATTCAGTGTGTAGGTGTACAATGCCCGAGGGTAAAGCGGCCGGGGCCTGGCGTTGACCACCCACCCCATCTTGCGCCGAGGTTAAAGAATAAGTAGAGCCACACCTCTACTCCCCCTCTGGGCCTTCGCGGCCTGTTCTAGGGTAAAATTTACATTTACCTTTACCTTTTGTAGGTGTACATTGCTCCATCAGTCTAGGGTTATGTACAGAAATTATGCATTATCTTAAGTCGTTCGTACCTTCTAACCAAACAGCAAAACGTGCTTCTTCCTGTACAACAAAACGGCCTTAACCTAAAGCTGTAAGGTCATATGCGTGTGCTGTCAGAGTTAAGAATACGCGAATTTCTCCACAAACATTTTTATGTATGCAAGCAGCGGTGATTAGTATGTATGTATGTATGTATGTAGAATTGTAAATACAATAAAAATGCGAGAATGACAATCCGCACCTCTCATCAGAGGGAACGCCTTCTGCTGACAAAATTGTAAATGTCAAAACTAAGGTTGTACAATACATCACAAGGGATGACTCACGTGCCCTGGGTTTGCACCTGAGTAAGTGAATGAATGTAACGTATGTTGAGGACTCTGCCCCGTGCAGTTGGTTATTCAGTGTGTGAACTTCTCGAGTGAGAGATTGGTAGCTACTGAAGAACGAATGTGCTGCACTGAGTTAGCTGGTCATTTAGTTCACTGCTTATTGGCGTTTTTGTAGCTTAGTGACCATTCTTGAAGGTGGGCTGCACTGAATGAAATTGGTTGTTGGATTGTTCATTTGGTTGGTTTGTGTACTTTGCGTAGCTGAGTGACTGCTTCTCGTGGAGGACAATGTCCCATCAACTTTATGAGACAAGTAGGAGAATACTGCGCACACAGAGCCATCTGAATACGGCGGCGAAGAGAAAATCCTACCCCTTTCAGAAAACCGAGTGCCGATCGAGGAAGCACTGCGAGGAGGAGGAGGGGGAGGGGAGTAGGAGGGGGAGGAGAAGATGAAGAAGAAGATGAAGAAGAAGAAAGTACAGCATTTATTATGCAGTGTGGCACCGTTTTGGTGGATGAATAATGGAGCTTGACTCCCGAATCACGAGGAAATGCAGAATTTGCCGTAAATCATCAGAGAATTTGACTCATGATTCTTTGGATAAGATAAGCACTGTAATGTAAGTGACTAAGTGGCATGTATCGGGAATGGCCCGCCTGTGTCATCCAGTCTTAGACACTCTTGCAGCGTGTTCACTAGGACCCACTGTTCTACCTTGGGGCAGGATACCTCACATACTGGAAAGGGTTTGTAGCAGCTTGTTCTTAGTTTTTCCTGGCAAATAATGGGATATAAGGGCTACCTTAATTCATGCAACGACATTTCTCTTCCATATATTTCCTAGGCGTTATTTCGCCCGTAAATAAACTAAGAAGCATGCATTTTCGAAGCGTATGTTGAAGAAAAATCGAGATGTGTTGTCTTAGCGGGTGTCGTGGGTTTCTGGCCTGACTGTACGTTACGTGCGCGCACACACAGACACACGCACACACACACGGAACATCGATCCGTTGGTCTTTGTCCTCTGTGAATGATTAACACGCAAACATGAGTCCCCCACCCACCCACATTCCCTTCCTCCAGACCCCTAGTTATTCCACACATTCAACATCCACCCTCACATAATGCTGTTGTGCGCCAGATACATGGAAACGCTATCCAATCACTATGCACTGTGTGGAAAACCATTCAGTGCACCAACACATTAACTTATTGACAATGTTTATCTATGATCAGTCTTCCATATTACGTCATTAATACCTTGGCTTTAACGTGGTTTGTTCTTTGCGCTGTTTTTCGGTGGGTTTGCGTAGGGATGTTAGTGTTGAATAGAATCTAGTGGCTGTGTTTAATAAACACCAGTAACAGCCCCACTGGCGATATGCTGTATGCACGCACTTCTTTGCATAAACTTGACTGTTCCAGCTACCAGGCCCCGCTAACATGTTATATTGCCCTACCGTTTATATGCAACTCGGCGGTCTGAGTACATCTTCTCCAAACTGCATTCACCCACTTCGTGTTGCAGTATTTTTCTTGAGCAGTACGTAGATATTCAGCCGTGAAACACGAATGATCTTTACCTGTTTATAGAATCTCTTTCCTCGTATTTAGAATTGCTGTGACATGTAAGGCCATTCTTTCCTGCTTTTTACAAATCTATAGTTTTTGTAATGTAAAAACTACAACCTTACTTAAATTGGTTCTCTTTACCTTTTCAGGTGGACAGGATATGAACAGACACTCATTCACATGAGTCTGGCCTTGGGAGTAGCTCTAGTAAGGGTCGAAACAATATAGGAATTTCCTCATAGTTTATCCACCTGAGGATGGAAATGGAAATTTTTTTTTCCGAAGCCTCATGGTTTGTGTATTAACAGACTCGCGCTGGATAATGCCCAAATAGATACTCATAAGCCTTGTGTCAAGTCGTCAGATTTTTTGGACCCAGATGGTGCAGGCACCGTGTTCCTTCGCAAGACTACACGGTGTCACAACCAAAAAGCGTGGTCTGAATTTTAACCGCTGTGAAAATTTTAAAAAATACAAAAGATGGATATATTTGAGGCCAGTTCCCAGCCTCAAGTCATGTGCGTTATTACCATTATTATCAATTGCAGTACACGTTGCCCATCTACAAAAAATCAGTCTCGTCCGTTGAGGTATTCCAAGAAAATGCTTCATCCAGTTGTGTATAATCTTCTCTGCTTTAGATGAAAAAGAGTACAAATTAACAGAAAAAGAAGAATTTGTGCACCCATCCCTTGTTTTACGCCCTTCCAAAAAAATAAAGTGGGCGTCAATAAAAATGATATTCCCATCAGAAATAAGTGGTTAGCGTAGTAGAATGGAGCCAGTCAAAGAGCGTTAAACGGAAAATTAGAGGGCGAATTCAGAAGCGTAAATTGGCGAGAGACTTTACAGCTAAAAAGACGTAAAACAAGCGGGCGCAAGACAAGGACTGGGCTATGGTAAAAACTGCGACATTGGGAATTAAATTTTCCTTTGATTTGATTGATGTTTAACACGAACCATTCGCTACAGTATAGTCATTTGCTTTAGCGTGACTTAATCAGAAACCTAACCTGACCAAATGTTTAAGTAGGAGGGGTAATATAGTTGGTACAGTGACTACTGGTCAGACGGCCAAGAATCTTAAGTCTATTCCCGGCAGGAGCAGTGGATTCTTATTCCAAGTGTCCAGGTCGGCCCTGATGCCCACCTAGCCTCCTATTCCGTACCTATCGGAGGCCCTTTTTCCGGGGATAAAGCGGACGGGTTGTGTAGCTGACCACTCATCTAGCGCCGAGATTAAGTGTGCAATTACGTCCTATGCCTTCATGGTGTGAGCAGACACAACTTTTATCTCACCTATCAAGAAACCCAGTTGAAAGCAATGCCATCCAATGTACGCGCATGATAAGACTTTATGTAGAGGCGAATGTGCAAGGGGAATGGAAGACGATAGTAAATGGACGTATATTGGAACATAGAGGCGCGTTCGGGTCTTTGCATCCAGGACACTTCGCAGGTGGTCATACCATTTGATCCTCTGTGGTCACACTCTTTAGGCGCTTTCGCGAAATTGCGAAGAGCAACTGTTAGCTCTTCATGCCTGTCCGTCTTTCCGCACGGAACAACTCGACCCCCACTAGACGGATTTTAATGAAATTTGGTATTCCACGACTTCTCGGAAATCTGTCGAGAAAATTCATGTTTCGTTAAAATCTGGCAATAGGAACTGACACTTTATGCGGCGACCTGTGTACCTTTTTGGTAGTATCTCGCTCAGTTATTCTTATGATGAGAAATGTTTCAAACAAAAGTTGTAGAGAAAATCAAAGTACGTATTTTATGGACAATAAATTTTTTCCCCCCGAAAATCATACCGTTAGTGAGATAGTGTCGGAAAATATGGCAGATCCAAACAGGCCCCAGATGACATAACTCTGCGCAGAAAAGATGCGCATTGCATGCCGGATAGCTAAGGCTACAGATACGCACTCATACGTAATAAAGGTAAGGTACAGTTCACGCTACAACATTCCACGAGGTCCCAGAGGGGGAGTAGAGGTATAGCTCTACTCTTTCTTTAACCTCGGCGCTAGATTGGGGTGGGTTATCAACGCCGCGCCCGCTTTACCCCCGGGAAAGACCCGGTACCCATTGTATAGGAGGCTGGATGGGTGCAGAAAGTCTCGCCCCACACCGGGATTCGATTCTCGGTCCGTCCAGCCCGTAGCGACTACGCTATCCCGGCCCACACTCCTATGCAATACTTACTGCTTTTCCACGGCAACAGTGCACACGGATGCCCCTAGATATTATGTTATACGTACATTACCTGTCTTGTTATTACAGTTGTGTACATGTTGTAGTGTGTGTTTACTGTTATTACGTTCTGTTACATATTTTTTCAGAACTTATAATATTTATGTGTACGTTGATTTCGTTAAAATGATCGGTCGTGCATAATCTCATATCTTCACCCCGTCGAAATATTGAATTAAAAACAGTGTTTCGTACACAGTTTCTATGGATAGGCCTATTCATAATCTATCTCCATACAAAATTTCGTTTTCCTATACCTGGTCACTGAATATTAAACATTATGACTGCATGTTTTACTTTCCTTCATTAACATCGTGTAAATCATGTGAAGAATGTAAGGGAGATTACTATCTGTTACTTCCGTTACCAATTCCTATCGACCGCAACCGTTTGTAAGGTTATTAAGCAAAGTAGTCATCAGGGTACGTAAGTGTTCATTTTAATTGTTTGTTATTTTAGGTCCTATTTTAAGCAGACTTTTTTCTTGACAGAATATAATAAACTCTCGTCCCCAATATAAATTTAACTAAAATCCATCCTGCTGGAGCCGAATTGTTACGTATGGACAGACCGACGTGTAGATATGACGAAGCTAACAGTTAGTCTCTTTACGCAACTTGGCGAAAGCGCTTAAGAATGGGAAAGCGGCACCAGTTACTCCCTTATCGGTGTATACACTTTGAGGAATGCTTTGTACAATATCCTGCATATTACACTGATTCATGGGTCAACCCTGGTCCCAAGATGCCCGTGTGATACGTTGATAATATAATCGCAGGTGCATTACTGCGTCGAGTCTGTCACTAGTTCTTAACCTGATCCAACTGAAGCCAGTTTACAGTGCCACGTTCCGTTTTTATAAAATCAATGAAGTCATTGTGCCATCTACTGCTAGATATTACAAGTCGTGTCTTCCCATAATGTTTTTCAAGCAACGTTTTATATACATTTCCCACGCGTGTTACAAGCGCTGTCCATCAAATCCTCCATTTTATGTGTACAATAACATTTAGTGAAGAATGCAAAGTGTGAAGGTATCCGTCGTACAGATTTCTCCACCCTCCTGTCAGTGCCCTCTTCGGTCCAAATCGGCTCTTCAGCGCGCACTTTTGACACCGCCACATTGCGTGTTCTTCCTGTAGTTCATAAATAGACTGAGTGTTCAACAGAGTTATCGTTGTACGACAAAATGCCTGCACTTGGCCTGTCCCCCTTTTACAGGTACAAACACATTCGTAGCGTCGTAATTTGTAAAACTTTTATAATTAAATTGACTCACTAAAGTCTAAATATCCCTGTGTAATGCGGAAATGTCGCCCACTGTGCTGGCTACTCTGCGTCGTATGATAGATCAGGATCAGTTTTATAAAGCAAACTTGATATGGACATTGTATGCGTCATGTGTGCTGAAACAAAATTCGTCAATCCCAAATTTGTTTCGCTCCATAGCCCAGTGACGTGTTTCCGGTTCAAAAAACGCGGTGTATAAAACAAGTTATGTATACAGGATGTGAAAGTTTTGCAGTTCACACGTGTGAATTTGGGGGTAATTTCCAGTCGAGACACAAGATACGAGGGGGTGCTGATAAGTCCTTAGCCCGACCTACCTCCCGATGTGATAGGACGGAATCGATAGTGTCGTTGGAAAGAGGGGTCTGTTCATGTGCCGAATTGCAAGTCTTTTCTTGTTACAGAGGCTGAAAGGAAGCACGTCAGGCGACGCGCGCGATTTCAACAACATGCAGACGCGAGCTATCATCAAGTTTTTGTTCCTGCAAGGGGCACGCCATTCTGACAAAAACATTACGGGAACATGCACTATCGTATGCCACCGTCAAAAACTGGTTAGCCCAATTTAAACGTGGTGATTTTTCCACATGTGATGCTCCTTTTCCTGGACGACCCAAAACAGTGACCACCCCGGAGATTGTTGATCAAATTCACGAGCTAATCTTGGAAGTCCACCGGATTTCGGCTAAATCAATAGCTGAGCAACTGGGCATCTCACGTGAGCGGACTGGATCCGTCATTCATGAAGATTTGGACATGCGGAAACTCTCCGCGAAGTGGGTTCCGAAATGCCTGAACGCAGATCAAAAACGTCAACGGTGCCAGTCTGAGTAACTTTTGGCATTTTTTCACCTTGATCCAAATGATTTCCTGTCGCGATTGGTGACCATGGACGAAACCTGGTTATATCACTCTGACTCGGAGACAAAGCAACAATCAATGGAGTGGTGGCATAGCGGCTCACCCCGCCCCAAAAATTTCCGAGTGCAAAAATCCGCTGGAAAATTTCTCGCCTCGAATTTTTTAGATCAAAGCGGCATCGTCCTCATAGATTATCTTCCAAAGGGCCAAACTATCAAGGCGGGGTATTACTCATCTCTGCTGGTGCAATTGAAGGAAAAACGCCGGCCGCGGGAAGGTCACCAAGGGAGTCTTCTTCTTGCACGACAATGCCCCGGCCCACCGGGCACTTGCAACCCAGATGGACCTGGTCTACCTGGGCTTCCATTGTCTTGATCACCCACCCTATTTTCCGGATCTGGCCCCGTCGGACTACCACCTGTTCCCTGGACTAAAAAAAAAAAACAA
>Ga0123357_10008150_pt1 | contig 13057 bp, 11 predicted proteins | sample TergutEmb28metaG_FD_89873 | JGI IMG/M metagenome (GOLD analysis project Ga0123357, IMG submission 89873) | Embiratermes neotenicus P4 segment gut microbial communities from Petit-Saut dam, French Guiana - Emb289 P4 | ecosystem: Host-associated > Arthropoda: Insects > Digestive system > Gut ...
ATAAAAAAATAAAAAATTAAAAAATAAAAAGGGTAAACATGAAATTAAAAAAATTTTACCTCCCCTTAAAAAATTCCTTAAAATAATTGAGAAACCTCCTGTTTTTTTTTTTTTTAATTGTGAAGGTTCATTATCATGTTCACAGAAGCATGTACGCTGAACAAAATGAGTCCAATCCGCACCTGTCTGTCCATTTTCTTTCAAACATTTTGCTATCTTACATCTGATGAGGTGTTGTTAGTTCCCAGCCAAACCCCTAAGCTGGAGAACCATTCCCTGTTGTTTGCCTCTGACCTCTTGTTCAGTGTATATACTCCTATCCATTATATCTGGAGGTTGCACCTTCTGTTTCCAGCTGAAAGATGCACTGTGCTGTGGTGACAGGGGATTGATGGAACATGGTTAGGGCTGGTAACTTAATGAAAACAATGTGAGTGACAAGTTTGGAGGAATTTGGTAGTTTTATAATGATTTGTTAGGTGTAGTAACTGTAAATTTACCCTTTTCTTATAATGATTTGGATTTTATGTACAGGAGGTGCCATCTCTCCACTTGGAGAAAAGTATGTAATATGTCTTCTTATTAAATGGAACATGTCTATTATTTCCTGACTTAAAAACCAGTGAAACGTCATGGGTTGAGCACCATCAGTTAATAGTGAACATTTCGTCTTGGTTGTAGCACCACCAGTTAAACTTGATTGACTGTAGAATTGCCCCATATAACAGTAAAATCAACTTACCAAGATTGTGAAAGTTACTGAAATTCTGCTCAGGTTTAGACATACAATCTTGTTAGTTGGCATGCTTAGTAAAATCACTGCATCTCTACATCTATTTGTATGTATGCAACTAAACACTGCTCAACATTCCTGTATGGAATTTGATATTGGAGAATTTTCCCGGCATTTTTTAAGCCAGTCCAATTTTGTGATTGTCAAAGATATATAACAAAAACTGCATGAAAAGCTGGGTGCATTTCTGTGTACAGTGTTTCTGTGTCACAGCTCTTGCAAGTAATTTTATTTGAAGTTGTGTTGGGATCACACACAGAATGAAATGGGTCACATTTTTTAAATTGACATGTTATGGAATTATTTTTGTTCTTTTTTTTATTTTTTAGTTTCTGTGCCTTCGGAACATCAAGATATTCTTGCAGACATGCCATGATATCTTTGGACTGAAAGAGGGTGACTTGTTTGAGCCGTCCATGTTGTTTGACTTGTCTGATTTTTATCGAGTCCTTAACACTTTGTCCAAGCTATCAAATTGTGCAAAAGTTCAATGGAAGAAAACAGGGTAAGTTTCAGTTTATTTCTTGAACATTCGTAGCAAATATTGCATCCATTAACCCTTAGCCGCCGAACGACATATATATATATATATATATCGTGCAGTTAGCCCTTTAAATACACGAACGGCCACTAAAGTGACCGGGGGGGGGGATTTAATTCCGGCATCAAAGGGTTAAACTGTTAAATATATACAGTACTGTTATTTTTTACCAGCTGAGTGATCATAGGTGGTCAGTTGTTGATATCATGTTGTATTTACTGGTCTACTGATTATTCTGATCCTATTTTCTTGTTTGTAGGAACATGTCTTTTGTCTGCTTTGTGTATTTTAACCTATTCGATGATAGCTCTGTGGATTCATTTGCTTTAAAATATCTTGTCCTTACGATATTGGAGACGTATTTGCCAGTTTGTGTGATGTGCCATTTAATTTAGAATTCAGTGGTTAATATATTGGATTTTTATGTTTCTCTTTTTACTTCTGTATCTATGTTTTTCACCAGTGTGAAAAATTAAACATTGCTCTCTTTGCAGAGGTTTCTCTGTGCACAAGAATCGCAGTACGTCACAAGAGGACATCTACAAAAATTTAAATTCACTGTAAGTGTCGTTATTCCAATTTATATTTTTTTATGTACCAGCAAATAAATTTGTTTAGTAATAAACGCAGATGAACCTCACTAAACCTGAATGTGGAAAAAGCCTTAAATATCTGGAGCAATACATAATTTAAAAATGTTTCAGAATTGTATGTGTGAGTGGCAGTAACAAATGTAAATGGACATTATGCAGTTAAGAGCAGAGTAAGTGTTTGAAATTCATGTTGTTGGTAATTTTCACATTTCATAAAATGCACTTACAGTGGAATGGCTGTTTCATGTTTGGCTTATTTTAGTATCCAGGTTGTGAATTTGTGAGAGATAACATTTGATGTTGTGTAAATGGTGTAAAGTGGGTGGGCAGGTGAGTAATTGGTACATTCAGGCCTTGGTTAATAGGTTATATTGAGTTGACAGCGTAACAATTCCTTTTGTTGAATTATAATGATGAGTGACTTGTGGGAAATATATGCTGGGTGTCAGATAAGCCTTTCATTTTTTTACAACTTTTGTATGAAACATTTTTACGGTCAGTAAATATTTAGGAAATTATGCACATGGTGCATAGAGATGTGGATTTAGGTCATTACGCAGTATCTAGTTTATCATTTTTACCAAAATTGGAATATGTTGACAAATTTGTTGTAATGCCGTGACATCAGAATTCATGAAAATTTATTGAGTAGCTCATGAATTCTTACATGTGGACAGGTAGGCCTAGTCAGTGAATACAGTAGATGCAGTTTTCTGTGTTTTGTTGCATACATATCACACAGTATTTTCATCCTGTCTGTACTTTTCAAAACACTGTGGTATCCGTATCCGTATGCAGGCTGAGGCACTAGTGCCTCAGCCTGCATACGGATACCACATCACCACAGCCAAACCACAACGTAACACCAACACACATCGAACCAGAGCAATACGACCCATGAAATAACTCAACAAATAAGTCGCAAGCTCTGGAGGATGGATGTATTAACATCCGAAACATGTTGAGCATTAAATAATGAAGTAATAAAGCAAGTGTCATCAAGTTGGGCTCTCTTTATTCAACTATGCTGAGATTGTCTAATGTAGTGGAGATACTAAGTTGTGTACCTGTTATACTTTAGTATTGTCACATTGTGGGTTTAAGAAGTCTTTGATGCCATTTCACAACCACTGTTGTACAATGTGTTCTCCATATTCTGAATTAGCTGAAGTTTCCAGCAAGATGTTTCAACTTAAACAGTTGTTATTAAGGTGTGTACATGTGTTCAGAAACAAATTATCCGTTCTACACGGGAAACAGATTGATTTAAATGCCACTGTAGCTACTGTGTCACCTGTTATTAATCCTGTTAAACCCTTTGGAACTGGTATTACATATCTGGTATGACATGCAACAGACTGGAATTTAAATGAGAGCTGCATAGTAAAGGCCATGGTAGGCCTTTAGCTATACCTGTTATTCAGCATTTTGAGCATTGGACTGCATGATGGATATACCTGACATTAGGTGCCAGAGGGTTAATGAACATTGTAAGTTTTGCAAAATGTAAGAGGTTAAGATGGACAACAATATATCATTGTTCAAGTAACAATGAAGGCACTTACCAGACCACCATTCAAGGGGCATTATTTTAAAAGTAAATAAAAGAGGCAAGTATAAACAGATTTCTTATGGTTATGTATGTGGGACCATGTGGGTCAGGATTGGTTTCACTGAAGGGATGTATTTGTTGTGTCATTGCACACTCTGCTGTAGATAATGCTTGTGTAAGTAAGTTGGCCTGGTTTTAATTTGAAAGCAATTTTGAATTTAGGTAAAGGAATTTGAAATTTTGTAAATCAAGTGATGGAATTTTTCGTTGTGTTCTGTACCACTTGTTTCAGAAGTTACATTATGTAGAAATTTTGTGATGTTTATTACAGCATGAATATTCCAGATTCCTTCAAGCAGTGTGTGTGGTTTGTTATAAGGAGTGTGGTGAGTTTCATCAAGCTGCAGTGTATGTTGCTAATATTTTGACTTTCAGCAGTGGGACTGTGTTACCCACTAGTCAGAGTAGTTGGGAACACAACTGTTGTAGCTGGATGCAGTTTACAATCAAATGTCCGCAGTTTGAAGACAAGGAGGAAGAAGTTTACGAGGACCTTTGTTATGTTACATTTTCATCTTCCCCTCCGGAGGTACAGGGATTAACCACAAGTTTGAGCTGCTGGACTTTATTTTTGCATGTTTATATTTTATTTTATTTAGATGTTTACTTCATCAGTTTTTGGAACTTGGCATGAAAATAAGACGCTTACATTTTGTGTGTTGGAAGCTAAGATTCTTGGTTTTTCTCATCTCAAATTGTAAAGAGTCACTGGCCACAGGCAGTTTACTTATTTTTTATTAGCCAATATGTCACTTTTTGTGGCAAAGAGCTCCACAAAATCATTAATTTTGTGTGTTCCAACACTGCGTGGGTATGGATATGTGGACAAGTGTGTGGAAAACTCCTTCAATCATTGTAACAAAACTTTTTTAAAACCCCATTGTTGGTTCTTTGTTTGTTAGTCTGATACATGTGCTTCAAATCTGTATTTTACATGTGGATACTGCGTATAAGTCTAAGACACCACATGAGGGATGCTGGTGGAATGAAGTGATGCTTTGCATTTTCTGTTTCTGATTTTTCATACAGGGGCAGTTTTTTAAGCTTATGCTTTGGTACCTCATTTGGAATGGTGAATGGTAAAGTACAAGGTTGCAGTTTTACTGAGTTATTTCTTACGTTTTTAAATCATAATTTGATCTAGTGTAGACTCATTTTGTCTCTACTAGTTTGAATATATGTTATATACCTTCTTGTTGTAAGTTAAATAAACAGAAAATTTTCATTTGCTAATTGGAAACATTACTTCTTAATGAGATTTTACAGTGTGTGAGATTTATGAGAATGAAAATTTTATTCTTTTGATTTAGACTTAATTAGCAGATCAAGCTGTATATTTGTTTATTTGCAGTGTAAGCTTCTGGAAGTGTATATCCTTTGTTGGGTCTTTACCAGACATGATTGATTCTTTGCAGTAGAGTGTGGTGTTGCATGCTGCTGCTGCAAGACTAGTAAATGTTTTTTTGCATGGTAAATGTTGACTAAAGCTGTTATGTTGCGTGCGCATGTGTTATAGTGACAGTGATGATCCATCAAATACAGTTACTGTGGATGAGGAGTATGGAAGTTACTATTCGAGTATCCGCAACGAGGAGATTTACCAGGATCTCTGTGCGATGGGGAGACGTGCAGAGCCACAGGTGATGTGATGTCATTAATTGGCATCAGCAGTTTAATGAATCATGTGACTTCAGATGATAACCCAACAGTAAATTCTTCAATGACAGTTATTACTGTGCAGGTCATAAATGAAGTCTGTAAACCATTCCTTCAGAATAGATAATTCCAGTGCTGTTCACAATGATCTTGGCATGTTGCATCTATTAGAAAATAACAGATTGTATAATATGACTCCTTCAAATTAGGCTGCAGTATGTTAAAAGTTGGAAGTGTGTATTCATTTTTAATCTTCAGCATTTATTAATTCGTTGTTTCAGATGCCGTCCACTGTAGTACAGAGTCTTGAGAAACGTGACTATGTTATTAAGGAACTGCTGGAAACAGAAAAGAATTATGTTGATGTGTTGGCATCATTACAGAGACACTTCATGAAACCATTAAGTATTTTGCTTAGGGAAGAGGATATGAAAATCATTTTTAGAGGAATTAAGGTAGTTTCATCATCACACTGAAACAAATTAAGAAAAAACAAAATGTTAGTCTACTGAGTTGTGTTTGTTTTTGTAAGAGACTGCAGCTAATAAGCATGGTGGAATTGAGAGGAGGTATAACTTCAGCTAGTAACGTGTAATAATGATGAATATATTTGCATTTCTGAGTCAGAAACATGGTAGGGTAAGACCACTGAGAAGTCTGAGTGTAGGTGAATGGATGATATAAAAGTGAATGTTGGAAAGAGAAGTTGAACTGTGAAGAAGATTGAACTGGCTTAAGTTAGGATGTGGTGGTTTTCAGATTCCATTGTAACAAGGAATTTATTTATGATATGTATTGAACAAGTTTCCAATGCCATGATGGAGGAACAGCGTGCCGCAGACATTTGAGTGCCCTCCTATAGTTTGTTGGCTGATGTAGTTACTGTATTATAGTAAGAATGTTTGACATTATTCTGTATGTTCAGGAATTTGTTTGAAAATAGTTGTTTTGTTTACTGGAAAGGATATGATGAATTTGCTAGGTCTGACAGTTTTGTTTTGATTCATTGAGATTTGTTAGATAGGGACTACATAATGGAATGATTTTACAGTTTATTCATGTTAATTTTTACAGTGTTAATGTAGACTGAAGCCTGAACAGCATCATTTCAAGCATAATCACATAATAATCAATATATGTGACCATAGATTTTTAAAGCTTAAGAAATGGAAACTGAGCGAGAGAGGAAATGTGTGAGGAAATACATTGTCAAAACTTGAGTGTCACTGAAAAATTTTGCCTGTTCAGATGTGATTACAGGCCAGTCTTGTTTTTGTTTGAACCTCGCGCGTGTTTTTTTAATGTTGTTTTATAAACTTTACTGTCTTGTGGGATGTGATGCTGTGTAGTTTGGTAGGAGTATGCTGATGGTTGAAAGGAACCTGCTGCCTCTATTTTCGGTATACTTGAATAGTCTGAATGCAGAAAAAGGAGTCCAGATATGATGACTGTAGACTGAGGCAGGGCTGTGCTTAGGCCAGTGAGTGGTTGGGTAGAAGTAAGAGAACAGAGAAACAAAAAAAGATCTTTCAAATGACATGCTGTCCCTAACTATTCCTTCCTCTCAGTCAGACGTCTCTCTCACTTTCACTTTTCCTTGTTGCCTGCCCTGTTATTTCCCATTTGTAATTGATAGTAATTTATATTTATCCTATTTATTTTGATTTTCATTTTTGTTCCTCCATTTTGTTGTGTTTCTACCATGATTTTACCTGCTGTTTCCTTCACTGTCTTTCTGTTCATCCACTGAAAAACAGTGCTTTTAAGGTTCCAATTTGCTTCTTTGTATGCACTGTCTTCTCCAAACTGAACTTACACATCTACAATGATGATAGAGGCAACAGGTTCATTTGAAACTTCAGTATGCTGCTACCATACTATATGGTGACATGTACCTGAAGGTACTGCCACGAGAACTGAAAATCTGCCTTGGTTCCTTACTTATGTGATGAAATTTGACTGTGGTACAAAATGTGGGCCTGTTGAGTAGAGAAAATGGCATTATGAACTTACATTTATATTGTATTTAACACTCTGTTATGTTTAACACACAGAGGTGAAGAACAGGGGGAGCAGGAAACAAAAGAGATTAGGATGCTGCTTGAAGAGTGTCCACATGTTACAAATGTAAAAGAGCAATTAAGAGATTAATTTAGTTGGATTTATCAACTCTCGCTACAATTAGCACACTTGAACTTCGAAGTACTTTTTGCGTGCATGTACGTGTGTTTGAGTGCTTGCAGGGGTGTTTCATCCCTACTTTCTTAATATTATATATGCTCTGTCACATTTCATTATACATTTGTCTTAACAGGAACTGTCTGAAATTCATGATGGTTTCCACTGTCATCTGCGTAAAGCTGTTGCTCGAGTTAGCGCTGTTCGCCTTAGTGAAGTTTTCTTGACTTGGAGGGAAAGGTTCCTGATCTATGGGGATTATTGTGCTAACCTTACAAATGCTCAAGATGTCGTTCAGGATGTGTGTAACCGCAATGAAATTGTTAACCAAGAAGTTGTTGTAAGTGTAACTGATGTTTATATAATTTTTACAAGAAGATTTGGCATTTAGACACTGAATGCTGGGACTATTGAGGAGCATTTGAATTCGTGAGCACTGGTAACTGAAGTGGTCTGTCATTAGAAACTCATTTTGATGGTGAAGTGGTTACTGATTTATTAATGAATGAACACTGCACATACAATTTGAGATCTGAAACCTTACAGGGTTTGATCAGTGGACAAAACAGATGGAGGAACAGAATTACTGAGCCTTAAGACATGATTGAAATTGTCAATTGTAAGTAATGACAGAAGTGAACTGGGGACATAACCAGAAAACTGAGTAAATTTTGAAATAAATTTGGTGGTATCAAATATATATATGCCTGATATATCATTGTGTGACCACATACAAATTAGTCTGAAGGTGTGTCTGGTGAAGGTAAAAAAGTATGTTTGTCCCTTTGTATGCCTTGAAGGCATACAGGGAAGGGGATGTGTAGCTGCACTGATTCTTAACCTGAGTACCAGGGTGGGGTGAGTGGTTTGCTTAATAGCTCATCTCCTTTGCCTGTGCACAGTGGGTCAAATTAAGGAAAAGCTGGCCAAAATTCAAAGTCTCCTACTCCAACAAAATGCTTAAAAATCTAGCTGAGGGGCAAAAGCAAGTTCCCAGGAAAATGAAAATATTAGTCTTATGACAGTTTGTTTCGATTTGTTCCCAGTAAGGGCAAACAGAGCTTTATATTAGCAACGAGTCAGAAGGTACTATGTACATGAATACCGGTAGTTACTTTGTTAATTATTTTTGTGGTAACAATTTAATGTATTAAGGGAACTAATTGTGGAGGAGATAAATAAGGTAAGCAATGTGTAAATTTATTACAACATAATATTTTATGCGAAATAATTTTTATATCAATTTATATTGTGCAAATTTTTGTTGTTGTTGCATAAAGTGTGAAGTCCATTATTTACGTAGAGCTGCAGAATTGATCTGAGCCGAACCAGCCCCACTTCTTGAATTGTTATATGGCTTTCAATTTTGTTATTATTATAGTAGTGGGTGCTTTATCAGAGTATATGAAATTAATTAGTATAGAGAAACAGTTGAATCAAGAATATCATTATATGACTTTAGTGGCAGTTTTAATTAACTGGAGGAGCTAGCTAATGGTTCATCATTGTAGCATAACTCGTATGAATGTCATCTTTTTCATTTCCATCTCCATTGCTGATACTTTTTTTTTGTGTTGTGTTTCACCAACTTGTAACATCATAATTATTGACCCTGAAATTTTATTAATAATTCATATACATTATTGCTTTTTAACTTGAAGCTTACATTTGAAACATATAGTAGAACCAGCTGAGCCCCTAGAGGAAATCTTTTTTCAGGGAGAAGTGTAATTTGTTTCATTGATGGAAATTGGTCTTTGTCATATGGTTCAAACATGTTTTTACAAAATTATTTACATCTGGAATTTGAAATTATGCATAAAGTGTGTTACAACTGACATGCATTTGTTTTTTGTTACAGAGGTGTCAGAAAGATGCTAATAATGGCAAGTTCAAGTTACGGGACATACTTTCAGTGCCGATGCAGAGGATACTGAAATATCATTTACTCCTGGACAAACTTATTAGTGAAACTCAACCTGTAAGTACAGTTGCTCTGACTTGTGTTGCAGTGAATGCTATTGTTGCCATGAAAACTGTCTGTTGTTACAAGCACCCTAAAAATAAAGTAAGGATAAAATCTTTGGTTGCTGAAATAAACCATTAATTTTTTAGGCGTGTGTGAGTGCAAATTTCAAAAAACGACTGTTAGCTTTCTCTTGTCTGTCTCTGCACATGGAACAGCTTGGCTCCCACGGGACTAAATATTTGAGTACTTTTTGAAAATCTGTATTGAAAATTGAAGCTTCTTTACAATCTGACAAGAATAGTGGATACTTTACACGAAAATACATATACATTTGTGGTGGTATCCCACCAAATTCTTATCAGAATGAGAAATGTTTCAGAAAAATTGGTAGAGAAAATTAAAAAAAAAACACTTCTTTATGTTCAACAATTTTTTTTTCTGAAAATCATGCCATTTTTGAGATAATATGGAAAAATATGATAGAGCCAGACAGGCCACAGATGACAGTATGATACGGCACATGTGCTTTGCACGTTGGGTAACTAAGGCTACAAACACACCCTTGGAATATATAATACTGAATGCTTTTCTACAGTGACTGTGGTTTGACTCATTGTTACGATGTATGTACTTTGTCTTGATTGGATTGCAGTGCATGTGTTCCTTTAATGTGTGTTTGTTAAAACACAGGCTTGTAAAGTAACTTTCATATAGTACCTTCATGTTCATGAAAATCTTCAAACTGTGTGGTACAGGAAACAAGATGTGCTAATAAAATTAGATTTTTGTCTCATTAACAGTAATATTTATCAAGAACTGGGTGAGGCTTAGTGTGCACTGTGTTCCATTTGTTATACATTATTGAGAGTAGTGATGAAGAGTGTTCTGTGTAGCACTTGGTGTCTTTTTGTTTCTCTGTACTGGATATGTACAGGGTATTTCCATTTATACAGTTAATAACAGAGTCCACTCATATTTATGAATTACACAAATGCATGACATAACTACAGGTTCCTTAGTTCATTGGTCTCATACCACTGTCACTGTGTGGACTGCTTCGCATGACAGGAGACAGTGTGCGGCTTGCCCCTGTTGAAATTTGCTGTGAGCCTGAGCACTGGACATGGCTAGAGACAGATAACATTGTCGGATATAACTCTTAATAAGTGGCTGCTTTATCTCTATTGCAAGGCCTTCTCTGCTTCTTTAGAAGGCATGTCACACTGTCTGATATGTGTCATATCTTTACAGTGAGAGTTGTGACATCACCATGAGAATGGGCAGTGGCCGTAGGTTTGCTGTGATGTTGGTTATTCACAGATATGGACCTTTGTATACCTTAGTTTATGGATAATTGAAACTTGACCTACATTGTATAACTTGGTACCAAACCATAAGCTGTGCAATCAGAACCATGCTAACAAAACCCATGTTAATGAAGGGATTGCTGTAGTATGAAAGTAAATGCTGATGTGTGCATACACACAGCGGTTGCCATTTTATTCAGTATGTTTGTTTGATTTTTAAAACTTTTCTTTTGGAATACCGAGAAACCTCCATTTGCAGTTTATTTGGGGAGCAGTGGATGTGCACACTAAATTGAGGAAAGTTTTAAACTGAGGAAATTTAGGAGCGAGATTACTGACTGGGGAACATTGTAAATTATGATGTTAAAGGAGGGAAAACTTTAAATTGAGGAAAATGGACGGAAGGTTTTGCTGAAATAATGTGGGTACCAAGAGAGATTTCATACCCTTGAGACAACTTTAAGAACGGTATTAGCGTAAATGACATGCAAAGATCACTAACAGTTCATTTCTTTATTACACATGTCTTTCTGTGGAAATTAAGATATTGAAATAAAAATTAGCCACCACATGTTGTGACAGCTTGGAATGAAGAGAGAGATTAATTTGTCTAGACATGTTGTTAATAAATTATGTGTTTTATTTAACTCAGTCAGGCAGGTGTATGGAGCATATGTGTAAATATAACACTTGTCACATGGATTTGCTTTGGCTTATTGCTGTCACTGGTTCAAATGTATCCTGTCTTTTTGCTGTTACCTGTGTGCTGTGTTTATTGTCACAGTTGTCATTTTACTTGTAGACTCATGATGACTATCGGGGTCTGGAGCGAGCTAAAGAAGCCATGGTAGATGTTGCTCAGTACATAAATGAAGTGAAGCGAGACAGTGATACGCTGCATATCATGCATTCCATTCAGGTACGTAAGAAGTCATGTTTTACACGTTCTTTTGGATGTACATGTCATCAGATCAGTATGACATTAGTTTAACTATTTGCAGGAAAGTATAGTGGACTGGGACATGCCTGAGAGCATTGAATTGAGAGACTATGGTCGTCTGCTCAAGGATGGGGAGTTACGGATAAAAGCTCATGATGACCAAAAGATCAAAGTGAGGTATGTAGTGGCATGTGACTTTGTTTTGTGTCTGTATTCTGAATGTTGTCTGTTTTACACATTTGTGGTTGCTGCTTGTTTTCACATTTTGTTCAGATATTGTGTGTTGTCAGCTAACAATTGGAAATGTCTTTTTGTATTTATTTCAGATATGTATTCATCTTTGACCAAGTGATGCTGATGTGTAAATCCATAAGGGTGAGTTTATTCGTATCACTGGCAGTGTTGGGAACTGTAGGATATGAATATCATAGTCCAATTATTTTAATAAATTGATTCATCTATGCATACCTTTAAGGATATTACCCCAGAAACTGTTAATAAGAAAACATGTCAGATTTTATGATTTATTTGTAGAATGTAAAACCTTTAATACCATCTTTGTGTATGAAACATTTCTGAAGGTGGCAAAATGCTGTCAATATCATGTAGGATAGAGTGAAAATTTTACTCAATGTATTGAAGCACATAGTTATAATGGACAGTTTTATTGAATTTACATACAAATGATAAAACAGTGTTAACCTTTTGGCGCTGGAATTATTTTTTTAATTTTAGCACACCCTGTATATAAAATGTGAATAATACAGGAACCAAATATGTTAGATTTATGACACAAACTGCATTTTGAAGAGGAAAAATCGGAGAGTATATACCATGTTTAAAATATTCAATACCTATATTTGTTGAATAAATATATAAAATGCAACATTTAGAGGTTAGCGGTGCAGTACTACCACTATAGTCGTCGTTAGGCGTCAAAGGGTTAATACTGACATCCTTGAAACAGTTACATGTGTCATAAATCATGCATTTTTACACAGAAGAAGAGGTTAGAGAAAGCAGTTTTAAAGCAAGAAATGTATAATCTGCCACCCCCCTATAAAAGAAATGTGCATGAAAGCATGATGACACAATGATTACAATGATTGTGAAAAATGTAGAAACTTTCTGTTCTGAAAATATGTGTTACAGGTCATGTAATGAGAATATGATATGATATGAGAACCCTCATATCCCTTGTATTCCAGTATTTTAATACTAAAATCTGTTTTCCAATGCTTATAATGTTCCGTTACCATGCAGCGTGAGATGACATGTTGCTAGAGTAAAGGATATAAGTTGTGTGATGCTGAGGGAACAGAGTTCTTTCCTTCATGTTTGGTGAGATATACAGGGTGTAACAGGAGGAACGGACCAGACTTCGGGAGGGTGTTCCTTATGTTATACTATACCGATATAACCCAAAACACCTATGTCCAAAGTAGAACGGTTACGGAGATAATAGCCA
>Ga0123357_10008151_pt1 | contig 13056 bp, 10 predicted proteins | sample TergutEmb28metaG_FD_89873 | JGI IMG/M metagenome (GOLD analysis project Ga0123357, IMG submission 89873) | Embiratermes neotenicus P4 segment gut microbial communities from Petit-Saut dam, French Guiana - Emb289 P4 | ecosystem: Host-associated > Arthropoda: Insects > Digestive system > Gut ...
AAAGCGATTGAGCCCGTGTATTACCAGTTGCGGCGAGGTGAAATGGTCGCTCGCAAAGGCGACAGAATCAGCCGCGAACAACAATTGAAGATACAAGCAATTTATACCGATGTAAAAAATGCTTTGGATATCAAAACGGTTACCGGTGTCTTCGCACTCGCGCTTCTGATCTCTGTCGGCCTTTTTGTCGCGCCAAGCGGCCGGGTGGCAGCGCCGCTTGAAGGGAAAGACCTGTTGCTGATTTCCCTGCTCCTGTTGCTATTCTGTTCTGGGGCTAAAGCGCTGTATATGTTGGGGATGCACTTCCAAGATACCAGGCTTTTGGCGGAATTAAGTTACGCCTATCCCGTAGGAGCTGTTGTGGGGCTTGTGGCCATGGTATTTGCAGCCAGGCGCTATTGTACCTTTGGTCTGCTGACCGCCATGTTTTGTGCGCATATGTTTCAGGGAGGCATGGCCTTATTTTTCTTCTATTTTTTGAGCGGCATGTTTGTAACATGGCTGGTGACGCGTTCGCAGAACCGTCAGGATGTCATCTGGAGCCTGATTCCTCACTTTCTTTTCCATCTGGCTATCTGGTTCAGCGTAACATTGCTTGCCCAAAATGCAGTGGCGACCTATCCGGGACAGGTTATCGCCATTGCCGTCAACAGTATACTGACCCTCTTGCTGCTTTTTGCCGTCAGCCCCATTTTGGAAATACTCTTTGGCTACACCACACGCTTCAGGCTCATGGAACTTATGAATCTTGAGCAGCCGCTGTTGCAGGAATTGATGCTCACCATGCCGGGGACCTATCACCACTCGCTTCTGGTGGCGAACCTTGTGGAAGCTGGGGCGAAAGCCGTGGGAGCGAACAGCCTGCTGTGCAAAGTGGCCGCGCTGTTTCATGATATCGGCAAAATGTCCCATCCTGAATATTTCATAGAAAACCAGTTAGGCGGCGTAAACAAACATGACAGGCTTTCGCCTTCCATGAGCGTGCTGGTGCTTACCTCACATGTGAAGAAAGGCGTAGAGTTGGCTGAGAACAACCGGCTTGGGCGAGAGATTTGTGCTATTATCCGCGAACATCACGGCACGCGGCTTATGTCCTTCTTTTTTCAAAAAGCAGTTGATCTGGGCGATAATCCGCGGCCGGAAGACTATAGCTATACGGGACCGCGGCCGCAAAGCAAGGAAGCGGCTATTGTCATGCTTGCCGATGTGGTGGAGGCGTCAAGCCGTGTATTGAGTGATCCCACGCCTGCGCGGATCGCCGGACATATTGACAAGATTCTGCAGACTGTCTTTGCGGAAGGACAGTTGGATGAAGTCGAGTTGACCTTCAAGGATATGCACAGACTGAGTGTAAGCTTTCGGCATATTCTCACCGGTCTTTTTCACCAGCGCATTGCCTATCCCAATGTCAAGACAGGACACATCGAAAAACAAGACAAACTACCGGAAAATCCGAAAGCAAGCGGCATGACGTCAACACACGCGTCCTTGGCATCTGTGGAAACAAACCACACAAGTTAAACAATGCATCAGATTCGGTTCATGTGTCCTGTCGGAATGCGTCTGCCGCTCCATCCTCGTGAAATCCGCCGTCTGGCGCTGTGTATGGTGCAAAAGCTGAGTCCGCAAAGTGCTGATGTGGAGATCGTCTTCGTCCGCGATGTCGAAATTGCGAAATTGAACCGGCGCTATTTGCATCGCCAAGGGCCTACGAACTGCCTCGCCTTTCCGGACGCCGAACGCCCGGACGCGTTTTTTGGGGGCAGCCTGTTTGTTTCACTGGATACCTTGTATCGTGAATGTCTACTTTATGGACAAGCCCCCGCTACGCATTTGGGCCGTCTGCTGGCGCACGGCCTGGCGCATGTAGCCGGCTTTGACCACGGAACAGAGATGGAAGCCATGTGCGCAAGCCTGGCAGAATGCCGGGCATGGACGGACTAAACAGCGAGTTGGTTCCCACGCGCATCTCAGGCACTTGGAGAGCGTACCATGATGTTCACGTCCGACACAACACAACTGGAAATGCTGTTGGACAGCATCCGCGAAAAATTTGACGCGCATTTTGAAGAACTCGTCATTGATGATCAGAGCTTACATCTGCTCTCCGTCAGCAATATGCAAAGTCATCTGGACGCACTGATCGACAGGCGGCTTATTAAAAACCCTCTCAAAGACCTTCCGCTCTGGGCCAAAGTCTGGCCAGCTTCTCTGGTTTTAGGCCGCTTTGTGCGCAGACTTGATCCGCAAGGGAAAAGCCTGCTTGAAATAGGCGCGGGCTGTGGGGCCGGCGGCCTGATTGCCGCGCGTTACAATGTATCCCGTGTCCTTCTTAGCGACATCAACGAAGATGCCCTGCTTTTTGCTAAAGCCAACGTGCTTAAAAACAGACTGGAAGACACTGTGGGGGTGTGCCGGGCCGACGTATGCGCCACCCGTATGGAAGAGTGTTTCGATCTTATTCTTGCTTCGGAAATCCTGTACCTGGAAGAGTTACACCGTCCCATACTGAAATTTCTCCTCCATCACCTCGCGCCAGGCGGCAAGGCAGTGTTCTGCACGGACATGGCCCGGGATCAGAAACGCTTCTTCAAACTGGCAGCCCGTGATTTTTTCGTGCAGGAACGCACAATCGGCGTTCGTTCCACCGATGACGAAGGACGGGAGGAACGCCGCGCCTACATGCTGCATCTTCTGGAGTCGAGATGATCCGTCTTGCCCCTTGTCCCAAAGGCTACGCGCTTGATCAAGACAAAGCCATATCTCCGGCTGACACTCTCGTTCACGTGCGCGAACGCCTCAAACGCATCGAACTGGACATTCTGGCCCATACCCGACGCATTGATGTCGGCAGGCTGGATATCCCCGTCTACCTCAGCGTTTGCGGCATCGACGCCAGACGGTGCATGCCCGTTCGCAAACAGATGGGCAAAGGGGCAAGCCTTCAGCAAGCGGAAGCCTCCGCACTGATGGAACTGATCGAGCGCTTTTCCTTCTTCAGCTTCTGGCAGAACATGCCCGGCATGAGAGAAGCGACCTGGGACGAGGCGGCAAGGCTTTGGGGCGACGCGCTCATACCGATCGAAGAAATTCTGCTCTCGGTACACGACCCTCTGCCGCCGGATAAAGCACGGCAAGTTTGTAATCTTGTGCGTTGGAAATTCTTTCCCGCTACCTGTCTGACCACGGGCCGCAAATGTTGGCTGCCGTTGGATTGGTTTAAAAAACTTGGAGAATTCAACGGCTCTTCAGCAGGCAACACGCAGGAAGAATCGTTATTACAGGGCGCATGTGAATTGGTGGAACGCCATGTATGCGCGTTGATCGACAAGCAGCGCTTGACAACATCTACCATCGACGTTTCAGGCTGCGAAGATTCCGTGCTACGGCGGCTTATGGCCGCCTTTGCCCGCGAAGGCTGCCAACTTATTCTCAAAGACTTTTCCCTTGAACTGCCTGTGCCCACTATCGCGGCACTGGCCTGGGATCCCGTCACCTTTCCGGAACGCTCCGAACTTGTCTTTACCGCCGGCACCGCCTCCTCGCCGGTCAAAGCCGCCATCCGGGCCATCACCGAAGTGGCGCAACTGGCAGGCGATTTTTGCACAGGCGCTTGCTATGAAGCTTCGGGCCTGCCCAAATTCTCGAAATTGGAAGACGCGGCGTGGCTGCTGCAAGGTCCCATAAGCACTCTGGATAGTCTGCCTTCCGTTGATGCCGCCGATATTCACGTCGAACTCGTCAGCCTCATACACGGACTTGCCGCGCGTAATTTTAGCCTCTACAGCGTTGCCACAACACACCCTGCCTTGGGTATTCCCGCGCACTACAGCATGATCCCCGGCTTCGCCTTTCGCGAACGGGACGTCAATCAAAGCTTGGGGCTCTTCATCGGCCGCATGCTTGCGGAAGACTGTGAACCGGGACATGCCGCTCGCGGACTTGCCGTGCTGGACGCGTTCTATCCGCAGGCCCACTTTATTCCTTTTTTTAAAGGATTACTTGAAGTTCGTCAGGGCGAGCTTACAAAGGCGCGCACCTTTTTCCAACAGGCCTATCCTTTACAGCCTGATGCCGATTCGCGCGGTTTGACCGCCTTTTACACCGCTTACACGCACACCCAGGCTGCGGAATGGCGGCAAGCTCTCTCTTTTCTCGAACTCGCTCTCACCGATACGCCGGATGTGAAAGAATATTGGAATCTGTGCGGCGTAGCGCATTTCAAACTCAAAGATTACGCTACGGCTGCCAGGGACTTTGAGGCGGCGCTCAAAATAGATAAGGGTTCCGCCCTTGATCTTGCCAACCTTGGCCTGTGCCACAAATACATGGGGAATATCCATGAAGCCGCGCACTGCCTGCACAATGCCCTGGAACTCGATCCCGGCCTGGATTTCGCCATGGAGCATCTGAAAGAATTGGAGTAGGATATTGGCAGGATACGATGGTGTACAACTTTGCATCAGACCCAGAGTGGATGGCTTTTTACGTTACAGCAAGCGTTTCGCCAGTTCCTGCGTCAGGTTCTCCAAGCCGTTGCCGGTCACAGCAGATATGGGTATGGCCTGCGGATAATCCGTAAGCAATTCTTCACGGCGTGCCGGCGTTACATTATCCCATTTATTGAGCAGAAGCAGGCAGGGTGTGCCGTCAAGCCGCATCTCGCGTAGGATATCCTCCACAGCCTCAAGCTGATGCGCTAATTCCGGATGCGAGGCGTCCGCGACATGTACCAGCAAATTGGCGGATTCCAGCTCTTCCAGCGTGGCCTTGAAAGCATCTTTAAGTTCTGCGGGCAGCCCGCGGATAAAGCCCACAGTATCCGCCAGAATGAGTTCGCGTTCGCGTGGAAAGCGCAGTCTGCGGGTTGTCGGATCCAAGGTGGCAAACAGTTTATCTTCAGCCGGCACGTCAGCCTTGGTCAAAGTATTGAGCAGGGTGGATTTGCCCGCATTCGTATAGCCTACCAACGCGGCCAGACTGATGCCTTGACGGGAACGCCGGCGGCGTATGAACGCACGCTGGCTGCGCAGGTTTTCCAGCGCCGTTTTAATGCGGGCTATGCGTTCACGGATGCGGCGGCGGTCGGTTTCCAGCTTGGTTTCTCCCGGCCCCCGGCCGCCGATGCCGCCCATCAGGCGATCCATGGCCCGGTTTTTTCCCACAAGGCGCGGCTGGATGTATTTGAGTTGGGCCATCTCCACCTGGAGTTTGCCTGCGCTGCTCACGGCGTGCTGGGCAAAAATATCCAGAATGAGCTGGGTGCGATCAAGCACCTTGCGCTCTGTGAGATCCGCAAGGTTATGCAACTGAGCGGGCGACAGCTCCCCGTCGAAAAGAATGATGGAGGCATGTCCGCGTAAGGCCAATACTTCAAGTTCCGCCATCTTGCCCTTGCCGAGGATGAATTTCGGGTTAGGCTTGGCGATGCGCTGCACAAGTTCTCCCACCACATGCAGGCCGGCGGTACGGGCTAGTTCTTTCAGTTCCTCCATGTGCCGCTCCTGGATCATGCGCGGCAAGGCGGAAACAGCAACCAGCAAAGCACGGGGGCTATGGGCGAGTTCTTTGCTTTCCGGCTGGATGCGGGCAAGTTCAGCTTCCAGGGCTTCGGCTGCTGCGGCACAATCCACCTTGGCCCTGTCCCAGGGAACAAGCGGATACACCCGATAGGGATCATTTTGCGGGTTAGGCGGCAAAAGCTGCGCATACTGGAAACGCGCGGGTTGCCCCTCTGTACTGACGGTCAAGACAGCCGCCGCATCCAGACGGAGAAAAATGAGATCCATCAGGTCTTCCTGCGAAAGCCCTTCGGCATGCAGATGCGTATGCAAAAGGCGTAAGCCGCGCAAACGTTCCGTGCCCGCGCGGCCGCGCGCAAGTGCCGGAATGAAAATGGCGTCGGCATCTCCCAGCAACACAAGTTCCACCTTGCCCAAACGGTCAATGAGCAGCCCAATCTGCCGCCCGATGGAACGCGAAAGCGCAGCCAACTCATGGGCTTGCTCCGCTGTATACGCTTCGTGTCTGGGATAACGGCGTTGCGGCAGACGTTGCAGCGCTTTGAGCTGGTGCGCTTTTAAACCCTGGGTGCTTCCTTCAATCCTGGCGATGGCGATGCCCCTGCCCCTGGCAATCAATTATCGTATATAACTAGAAATAAGAGCATCATAGCGAGATGTTTGCGAAAACGCGCGCGAGGCGAGACTCCGGCGCAGGACAAGTCCGACACAACCGTTGTGCGCGTCCATTTCTTCCATAATCGTGTCATACCATTCGGGGTCCGGCGCCACGAGCACGGAGTGGAAATTCTTGGCTGCCGCCCTGATCATGCAGGGGCCGCCAATATCGATTTCCTCCACCGCCTCTTCCAACGAGAGCTGCCGTTCAACAGCTCCGGCAAAATCGTACACATTAACGCATACAAGGTCGAAAGCATCTATGCCTTTTTCCGCCAGTGTGAGCAAATGATCCGGCTTATCTTTGTTGGCAAGGATACCGGCGTGGATATTCGGGTGCAGCGTTTTCACGCGCCCGTTGAGAATTTCCGGAAATCCCGTAACTGCGCTGACCGCTGTTACGGACAGGCCCGCGTCTTCAAGCGTCTTCATGGTGCCGCCGGTAGAAACGAGACGGACGTTCCATGTTTTTGACAGAAACTCCGCAAAACGGACAAGCCCGTTTTTGTTCGTCACACTGAGCATTGCGCGTCGAATCGGCAACAGGTCCATAGTGCTCCCCCCTTGTTCCCATCAGGTGTCTGTTATGCTGCAGCAAGGGCCGTGTTCGCCATTTTGGATGATCGGGTTATTGCCCGCATACTCCCCATACATGGTTCGCCTTGGCATCAAAAAAGCAAAAAAGAGCCTGACGGCCCTTTTTATACTGCGGCAACAAGGCGTTTAAACGCTGCATGTGGTGGAACCAGCGCAGCCCCCGCAGGCGGAAGATGTATTGGCGCTCTGCAGGGGAATTGTGGGACTTACCATAAACCCCATATATGTCAGATCTATTTTTACGCCACCAACCTTGGCAAGAAGCTCCTTATTAATGCAAAACGAGAATCCGCCCTCAGTAAACTGCTCATCTGCATCGGTTGGCCCATCCAGGGCCAATGCGAGACGCGGACCGCTTCAGCCGCCGGGAGCGAGATAAATGCGGATATTCCCGCGTTCTTTGTCCGCAAAATACGCTTCAAGTTCTTTATGGGCGCTTTGACTAAGTTCCAACATGCAAAAAGCCTCCACTGTTTTAACGCCGCGTTCCGACACAGCATTTGCGCTTTGGTACATACGACGCGTTTACGCCTTTGTCAATGAGCCGGCAATGCTATTTGCCGCTTCCCTGTGAGGCCAAAAAAGTATAAACTTAAATTTTATCATGGAGGTCGTTATGCATTCCACTCTGTTGCTGCGCGCCGGAGACATTGAGCGACTTACCGGACGTCTGGCCCTTCAAATCATTGAACGTCATGGAGACTGTTCGTCGCTTGTGCTTGTGGGCATTCAGCGGCGCGGGGTTGATCTGGCCAGACGTCTGGCGGCGCTGATCAATGACCGCCTTGAATGTGCGCTTCCCCTAGGGACACTTGACATTAACCTGTACCGCGACGACTGGACAAGCCTGCTTGGTAAACCCCAAATAGGGCAATCCAGCATTCCCGTACGTCTTGATAACAAAGTGGTGCTTTTGGTGGATGATGTACTTTTCACAGGCAGGACCATACGTTCCGCGCTGGAAGCCCTGCTTGATTATGGCCGTCCGCAAAAGGTGGAATTGCTCGTGCTTATTGACCGGGGACACAGGGAGCTTCCCATCCATGCGGATTATGTGGGACAAACACTGGAAACCGCGCGTTCGGAACACATCAACGTCTTGCTGGAAGAACGTGACGGCGCGGACGAAGTCCGTCTGCAGGCAAAATAATACTTTCGTATGACAACAGGAACATTGTGTACGGCGGACGCAGGTCCGCCGTACAACGTTACGCGGAAATTTTTAGTCTTTATGAGGTGTATATGAGTATTCCCATTTCTGTTGAAGGCTATCGACAACTGGAAAAAGAGCTTGAACGCCTGAAACAGGAACGTCCCGCCGTTATTGAGGCGATCAAGGCAGCTCGGGAAGAAGGCGACCTGAGTGAAAATGCCGGTTATGATGCGGCACGCGAGCGCCAAGGCATGCTCGAAGCAAAAATTGCCCACCTTGAATCGCGTATGGCACAATTTCAGGTGATAGACATCAATCTTATGAACGGTGATAAGGCTCTCTTCGGCGCCACTGTGGAGCTGGAGGATCTGGATACCGGAGAAACGAAGGTCTATACTCTGCTCGGTCCGGATGAAGCGGATTATGCCAGCGGCTCCATTTCCATTCAATCTCCTGTCGGCAGCGCCTTGCTGGGCAAGGAGGCCGGTGATGAGATTACTGTGGAGGCTCCGCGCGGGCGTATCAGCTATGAGCTGGTTTCCGTACGCTTTTTGGGTTCAAAAACAACAGAATAATACGGCGCATGAGGAACACGCATGTCTCAAAACTATGGATCCACCATATCTGCGGATGACGCCCACGAAGATTTTGCAGCCATGTTTGAAGCCCAAGACAGTACACGGTCCGCAAAAGCCCTGAGCCCTGGCGATCGAGTGCAGGCTGTCGTCATCGCCATGTCCGGCGAGTTCGTCTTTCTTGATGTAGGCATCAAGCGCGACGGCATTATGGATAAAAAAGACATCCTAGACGCTGACGGTCAACTTATGGCCAACATAGGCGATACTGTAGATGCGTGGGTTGTTGCGGCGAACACGCAGGAAATCCGTTTATCCCGTTCTATGAGCGGCAGCGGCGTAGCGGCTTTGGAGGACGCCCGCGACAGCGCCATTCCCGTGGAGGGGCGCATCGCCGGCGCCTGCAAAGGGGGGTACACGATCGAAGTGCTCGGCAAATCCGCATTCTGTCCCGGCAGCCAGATGGATGCCGCAAACCTGCAGGAGCCTGAACATCTTATTGGCCGTACCTTGCAGTTTCTCGTCACCCGCGTGGAGAACAGGGGGCGCAACATTGTGCTTTCCCGCCGCGCGCTGGTAGAGCGCGAACGCCGCGAATCCCTTGAAAGTCTGCTTGCCGGGTTGAACATCGGCGATCTTCTTGACAGCGTAGTGACACGCCTTGCGCCATACGGCGTTTTTGTGGAACTCGCGCCCTCCGTTGAAGGCATGGTGCATATTTCCGAGCTTTCCTGGACACGCATTGAACATCCTGCGGAGGTTGTCAGTCCCGGCGATCGCATCAAGGTTCAGGTGCTTGCTATACAACAGGATGCCAAAGGAAACACGCGTATCTCTCTCTCCCGAAAACAGGCCGAAGGCGACCCTTGGGGTGATGTGGAAAAACGCCTGAGCCCCGGCCAGACGGTGCAAGGCAAAGTGATACGTCTAGCCCCCTTTGGCGCTTTTGTGGAACTGTTTCCCGGTATAGACGGCCTTGTGCACCTTTCTGAAATGTCTTTCGGCAGGCGCATCCATAACGCAAGTGATATCCTGAGTATCGGCGAAAACGTTAACGTCGTGGTAAAAGAAATTTCCATTGAAAAACGCCGCATTTCCCTGAGCCTGCGCGATGCGGCCGCCGACCCTTGGGCGGATGTCGCGGAGCGTTTCTCTGTAGGCTCTCTCGTCCAGGGCACTGTGGAAAAACGCGCGCCTTTCGGATTGTTTGTTGAACTCGCGCCCGGAGTCACCGGCCTCATGCCCAATACGGCAGCCGCTTCCTCCAAGCAGGCTTCCGTGTTTGCCAAACTCGCTCCCGGCGAAAGCGTCAGCCTTCTTGTGCAGGCACTGGACAAAGAACAACGACGTATTACTTTAGCCCCTGCAGACAGCGCCAACATTGAGGACCAAACATGGAAACAGCACGACGCTGAAACGATAAAGGCATCCATCGGGTCGGGCACGATGGCCCAAGCCCTGCAAAATGCCTTGAAGACGCGGAAATAACCAAGAGGAGATATCATGCGTGCAAAACATTCGATAGCGCTTGTGTGCGCTCTGTTGTGTCTGAGTCTTGCCCTGCCGCTCCATGCAGCTGACCTTCCGGATTTTACCCAGCTCGCAAAAAATTGCGGAGTTGCGGTGGTCAACATCGGAACGGAACGCACTACCAAATCCGGACCGGAAAGTTTTTTTGGCGAAATGTTCCGCAACGCCCCTCCGGGTTTTGAAAAATTTTTTGAGCAGTTCGATCGTTTTCACGACGGACAGCAGCAGCAACGCCCACAACGCAAACAACGTTCTTTGGGTTCCGGCTTCATTATTTCCGAAGACGGTTACATCGTTACGAATTATCATGTTGTGGCAGACGCCGACGTCATCCGCGTCAATTTCCAGGGCAGCAACACTAAAAATGAATCTGTTACTGCAACTCTGATAGGTTCGGATGAAGAAACCGATCTTGCCCTGCTTAAGGTGGACGTCAAGGAAAAGCTGCCCTTTCTGAAATTCGGCGATTCCGATTCGTTGCAGGTCGGAGCCTGGGTTCTGGCCATCGGCAACCCTTTCGGCCTTGATCATACGGTCACGGCAGGCATTCTCTCCGCCAAAGGCCGCAATATCCATTCCGGTCCCTTTGACAATTTTCTGCAGACCGACGCCTCCATTAATCCCGGCAACAGCGGCGGGCCGCTCATAAACATGGCAGGTGAAGTCATCGGCATCAATACCGCCATCATCGCCAGCGGCCAAGGCATCGGTTTTGCTATTCCCAGCAGCATGGCCGCCAAGATTGTGGATCAGATCAAGGGTGGCAAGAAGATCCGCCGCGGCTGGATCGGCGTGACTATTCAAGATGTTGACCAGAACAGCGCTAAGGCTCTTGGTCTGGACAAAGCGCGCGGCGCGCTGATCGGCTCGGTCATGCCCGGGGAACCCGCCGACAAAGCCGGTGTCAAGGCTGGAGATATCATTCTGTCCGTGGACGGCCAGGACATCGCGGATTCAAACGCGTTGTTGCGAACTATTGCCGGTAAGGATCCCGGAGCGGAAATCAAAATTACTGTCTGGCGCGACGGCAAATCCTATGCGTTGGCCCTCACGCTTGGCGAACGCACGCCGGAACAGCTCTCCGCCCAACGCGGCGGGCCAGGCAAACCCGGCAAGGGTATGGAGTCGGATATCTTGGGCATCTCCGTGCGTCCGGTGACCGCTGAAGAAGCTCGTACGCTGAAGCTGGAAAAAAACCAGGGCGGTCTGATGGTGGTCAATGTCATTTCAGGAAAACCTGCGGGGGATAACGATATTCGCCAGGGCGACGTCATCGTCAGCGCGAACCTCAAACCAGTCAAAACCACACAAGACTTCGCCAAAATCGTGACGGAGGACGCCAAAGAACGTGGCGCGGTGATGCTCCAGATTAACCGGCGCGGGCAACTCTCCTTCCGCGCCGTCCCGATCGCAAAATAAACGCTATGCTTTGGGGGGAAACTTGTGAAAAAGTTTCCCCCCATCCCGCCTCGCAAATTTCCAAAACGTTTTGTCCATTTATATCCTGGAGCCCTGCCGATCTTTGTGACATAACACCATGAAAAAAATGCCTTTTGATCCGCTGTATTTCCCCTATCCTTCACGGCGCAGCGTTATTTTCGCGCGGCGCGGCATGGTAGCGGCATCGCATCCGCTGGCTGCCCAAGCCGGATTGGACATTCTCAAAACAGGCGGCAACGCCATTGATGCGGCTGTCGCCACGGCTGCCGCACTGACCGTGCTGGAACCCGCCTCCAACGGTATTGGCGGCGACGCCTTTGCGCTTGTTTGGCATCAAGGCAGACTGCATGGGCTGAACTCCAGCGGTGCCGCGCCGCGCAAGCTCAGCCTGGAGGCCTTACGTAAAGCCGGACTTGAACACATGCCGCGCTTCGGCATGGTACCCGTTACCGTGCCGGGCGTTCCGGCCGCCTGGGCCATTCTAACAAAACGTTTCGGCGCGCTGCCGTTGACTGCGGCTCTGCGTCCCGCCATAGAGTACGCCCAGAATGGAGCACCTGTCGCGCCCATAACAGCCGATCTTTGGCAGCAAGCCTTTGGCAGGTTTAGCACCCAAAAAGATGTCTCCTTCCGGCATTGGTTTGACTGCTTCGCCCCCAAAGGGCATGCTCCCAAGGCGGGAGAAATGTGGCGTTCTGAAGCACTTGCGCAAAGCCTGAGCATCATTGCCGAATCAGACGCTAAAGATTTTTATGAAGGTACACTGGCCGAGGCCATGCATAGTTTCAGCGAACAATGCGGCGCGTATCTGCGGGGTGAGGATTTGGCGGCTTTTGCGCCGGAGTGGGTCGAGCCTCTTAAAGCGGTGTATCGGGGAGTCGATGTATGGGAATTGCCTCCGAACGGTCAGGGTCTTACGGCGCTTATCGCGTTACGGATTTTGGACGGATTTGACGCGCCGGCTATGGGCAGCCCTCGTGCCTGGCATTTACGCATCGAAGCGCTTAAGCTGGCTTTTGCCGATGCCTTTGCCCATATTGCCGACCCCAGACGCATGCGCGTACAACCCATGGACTTGCTCGATGAAACGTATATCGCAAGCCGCCGAAAGCGCATTGGGGATCGTGCTGGCACGCCGCCATCCGGAAAACCGCTTGATGGGGGCACAGTGTACCTTGCCGCGGCAGATGCCGAAGGCAACATGGTTTCATATATCCAGAGCAATTTCTGGGGCTTCGGCTCCGGTATGGTGGTCCCGGGCACCGGGATCGCACTGCACAACCGCGGCCTCGGTTTTTCGCTCGATCCCTCGCACCCAAACTGTCTCGTGCCAGGCATGCGTCCTTACCACACCATTATTCCTGGCTTTTTAAGCAAGAACGGAAAGCCTCTTGCGGCCTTTGGAGTCATGGGCGCCTATTTGCAGCCGCAGGGACATGTCATGGCCGTCAGCAACATGCTTGATTACGGGCTGAATCCGCAAGCCGCACTGGACGCTCCTCGTTTTCGCTGGGAAGAAGGTTTGCATGTTGATGTGGAGGCCGGATTCCCCGTACCCATTGCGGAAGCCTTGCGCCGTATG
>Ga0123357_10008152_pt1 | contig 13055 bp, 9 predicted proteins | sample TergutEmb28metaG_FD_89873 | JGI IMG/M metagenome (GOLD analysis project Ga0123357, IMG submission 89873) | Embiratermes neotenicus P4 segment gut microbial communities from Petit-Saut dam, French Guiana - Emb289 P4 | ecosystem: Host-associated > Arthropoda: Insects > Digestive system > Gut ...
GCCCAGGGGTAAGAATTTTTTCTACCATCGAAAAAATTCTCTTATGCGCTATAATGGAAACAATACAAACCTTGAAAGGAGTGCCGGTTATGGAGCTTGCTAAAATCACAACAAAAGGGCAAATTACGCTGCCTATACAAATTCGTAAAAAATTAAACCTAAAAGACGGCGATAAAGTCCTGTTTTTTGAAAAAGACGGAAGAATAATTATAGATAACCCCACTAAATTAGCGATTTTGGAAGCGCAGGAGGCTTTTGCCGGATTAGGTGAAGAACTTGGGCTAAAAACCGAAGAAGATGTTGTGGCGTTATGTAAGGAAGTCAGAAGAGAGGGATGGGAGAAGAGTCATGCGAATAATGGTTGACACAAACGTGCTTCTGTCCCCTTTGATTTTCGGAAGCTCTAAAATGGCGCTTTTATTAGAAAAAGTGGTAGAAGAACATACTATGGTTCTATGTTCTCATATCATTGACGAGTTCCGCGATGTGGTTACAAGAAAATCTCCAAAATGTAACAATGCCGTTGATACTCTCTTCTCAAAACTTTCTTATGAATTGGTCTATACTCCGAAATGGCAAGAGAATATGCCTGATATTAGGGATGAAAAAGATAAACCAATACTTGTTTCTGCAATTTTAGCTGATGTAGACATAATCATCACAGGTGACAGCGGTTTTTCCGATGTAGAAATCGAACGCCCCGAAATTCTCAGCCCTGCCGAATTTTTAGCGAAATACCAATGAGTTAAAATTTGGGTATAATGGAAAGTCTATTGATGAGATGAAAGGTAGATTTAGTTTGTCGTACATCAACAATAATTTTCTAAAACTCAGATCAAATTATATATTTCCTGAAATTATACGGCGTACTAAAATACATAAAGAAAAAAATCCCAAATTAAAAATAATAAATTTAGGTATTGGCGATGTTACTCAGCCGTTGCCACTTGTTGTGATAGATGGGATGCATAAAGCTGTTGATGAAATGTATGACATGACTACATTTCGCGGTTATGGTCCAGAAGAGGGCTATGATTTTCTGAAAAGTGCTATTGCCAATCAAGATTACAATTCTCGCAACATTAAATTTTCTTTGGAAGAGATATTTATTAATGATGGTATCAATATTGATGCCTCAAGCATTTTAGAAATGTTTAGTCGTGACAATAAAATTGGTATTTTGAATCCTACATATCCAGTCTACGAGAATGCTAGTGTTATTTATGGTTATAACGGTGTTCAAGATGAAAATGGCTACTGGAGCGATATTCATTATATAAATTGTACTGAAGAAAATGGATTTGTACCTGAAATTCCAAAAGAAAAGCTAGATATTATTTACTTGTGTTTTCCAAATAATCCGACCGGCGTCGTAATTAGCAGAGATGAACTAAAAAAATGGGTGGATTATGCTCAACAAAATGATTCAATAATACTGTATGACGCTGCTTATGAAGCATTCGTGTCAAGTGAAAATGTTCCGCGTAGTATATATGAAATTGAAAATTCTAAAAATGTAGCAATAGAATTTCGAAGTTTTTCTAAAAATGCTGGATTTACTGGTATTCGTTGTGGATTTACGGTGGTTCCTAAGGAATTGAAAGGACGTACAAAAGAAAATCAATCTGTATGTCTTCAAAGTGTATGGCAAGAACGCCAACAGCGTAAGACCAACGGGATTTCATACGTGACTCAAAGGGCTGCTGAATCTGTTTATACTAAAGAAGGTCAAAGACAAGTCGCTAATTTAGTGGACAGTTATATGAAGAACGCTATTTTTATCAAAAATTGTATGGAAAGTCTAGGGTTCAAAGTATTTGGAGGTGTAGACGCCCCTTATGTTTGGATAAAGTTAAAAAACCGTCTGTCTTCATGGGACTTTTTTGACAATTTACTCTTCAATATTGGTATAGTTGGCACCCCAGGTATCGGATTTGGACATGCTGGAGAAGGGTATTTTCGATTAAGCGCATTTTGTAATCATGAAGATACCAAAGAAGCTATGACTCGTATCATTCATTTTTTGTCTTGACTTTAGTCATTCGTTCCGAAAGAAGTCTATTATTTGCCGTTTGCTATATTATGAAAATCAATAAGCTTAATATTGTGACCATGTAATATTATATTATTTATCAATTCAGTTTCAGTAATTTGACCAATTATTTTTGTGTCTGAATCTATTATTAAAATAATATGATAAAAATTGTAGCTAAATAGTTTTAATATTTTTCGAGCTAGCTCGTCTTGAAAAGAGACAATAGTATTTGTATTTTTACTGCCACTGTCTAACTTAGAAATACTATATATTATGTCTTTCATGACAACCAATTCACTCATTTTCATCTCATAAGTCAGATTGTTCAGTATAAATGCAGCTATTAGTATAATTGAGATGTTGAACTTGGTTATTATCAGAATGTAAAGTCCTGCAATTGTTATAAACACACTAAATATTTTGGTAACTATTATGACAAAATTGAAAGCTTTTATGAATCCCCATTTATTGGTCAAGTAACATTTCAATATCCGTCCACCATCAAGGGGTAAAATTGGGAGCATATTAACTAAAAACATTACAATATTGACAGTGTACACTAGATTTATCTTACTTGCACTCAATGTGACTTTGTCACAATAATAAGTAGTAATAACAAAGTACAGTAAAATAATTATTAGATTAGCCAAAGGACCAACTGCCGCTATGATAGCTTCTTTTTTTGGCTCACGTACGTAAGTACAATCTAACTGTGCGCTAAGTCCGAAGGGTAATAAATATATCTTATGGAGTTTAATTTTAAATATTATCGCACAAACTATATGAGATAATTCGTGTAGACTAGCTGATAAATAAGAGATCAATAATTGATTTATAAAGTTCAATGAGAATGAGAACATAAATAGCGGTATCACAAACAGGTTGATTTCTATACGTTTAAACAAAGTTATACTGGTACCATTAAATGTGAAATTTCTAGACATTAACTGTCCTAACTTCTCAATCTGGGAGAAATCACTTCTTATGGGGCCTGTCGAAAAACTCTCTATCATTCATTCATCTTGGTGCTTGTTCCCAATTGGTTGACATTTTCGAAAAAATAATATAGCATCTCTATCGTATTAATAAGTGGTGTCATTCTTTTTTATTTGATATTATTTGCTAATTTTCCACTTTTCCACAGATTCTTTAAATTTTTCTACCATTTCTGATAGTCTTTGTAGTTTGACATTTCTAACCATTATATGTTTATACTATTTTTTGATTACTTTTCTATATCTACTCAATTTGTTCACAATTATGCATCATTACACAAAACATTAAAAAAAATAACTGTGTTTAAAGAGGTGAAATATCTTAATGAAAAAAAAACATCTGATCTTTTGGATCGGTGGAGCAATTATTGCTTTGATATTGGTAATAGTGTTATTACTCAATATGTCAAAAGGTAGTCCTTATTATGGGGACGATATTGTAAAAAGCGGAGAGGTTACGATTGGAGTTACAGGAAATGGAAGTACACTGAAAAATGATACCATGTTCTGGCAGGGCATAGAACTTGCTGTAGATGAAATTAATCAAAATGGAGGACTTAAAAGTAAAAGACTCAAAATAGACTACAAAGATGATCAGGGTAAATTGGTAACAGGAAATGCTGTAGCCAATTCGTTTGTCCTCAATAGAAATTTACTCGGGGTTATTGGGCATGTCGATAGTGATATTACAGTTGAGGCGTCAAGAGTCTATAACGTTGGCGGAAAACTATTAATTTCACCATTGTCTACAAGTGATACCATCACTTCACTTGGATATCCATACAGTTTCATGAACACTTTAAGTAATTCTCAAATGGCTGAACAAAATGTTAAGAGTATTGTCGGTGCCGGGAAGAAAAAAGTAGCTATTTTCTATGAAGACAGTGAATATGGTCGTAGTTTGACAAATTATTTTGAACTGTACGCAAAGCAATATGGTATAGAAGTAATAGATAGAGTGTCTGATTACAGATCAGAAGCAGAGTTCATGCAAATATTTAACAAATGGTCCGCTTTAGAGTGTGATTCAGTCTTTGTAGCTCACGTGATGCCCCGTTCTGAGTATTTTTTAAGAAGAATACAAACGGCCACCAAAGATTTAGCAATATATTGCAGTGAAGGTGCTGAATCTGCAGATATCATTTCCCGTATGGGAGCTTTGGCAGAAAATATTAGTGTATTTACAATTTTTAATCCGGAAATTGATAGATCTCAAACTCGAGAATTTATCGACAAATTTAAAGCCAAATATGGCAAAACACCCGATACTTTCGCAGTACATGCTTATGACAGTGTCAAACTGATTGCAGCAGCATCAGAGAAATCAGATGTACTGAGAGCTGACTATATTGCTAAAGTATTAAAAACTCAAGATTTTGCATTTGAGGGAGTTGCCGGCAGATATTCCTTTGATGGAAAAGGTAATACTATCAATATGAATTTCTATATGAAAACTGTAAAGAACGGACAATATGTATATTAGACTTCTTTACAAACGAAATAATAGAAATCTATTTTCATGATTGTCAAGTAGAGAAGCGAGCGAAACGAGCGAAACTAGTAAAACTAATAAAACTAGTAAAGTTAGTGTCAAAAAAATAATTCAAAGTCAAGTTACCCCAGTTCTGATATAAAGTATATCTTATGACAAATTTTTGTATTACAATTTAAAATTCAACGATAAAATGTCAGAAATTTAAAAAGTGTGGTGGTTTATTGAGCATGAAAATGAATGAAAAAATCTTCAGAAAAAGTTCGCTAGACAGACTATCTTCACCAGAACAGCTTGACATGGCTATTACCATTATGAAGCCAAGATCATGGCTGATTCTAGGCGGACTGCTAGTAGTTATTTTAGCTGTTGCCGTCTGGGGCTTGGTCGGCAAAATAGACAATACTATTCCTAGTTCAGGTATTATTACATCGAGTGGCGGCTCTCAGGAGGTCATACATAACTATAGTGGTATGGTGACCGACGTTGGTGTAGCAACAAATCAAAGGGTCTATCGTGGCGATGTATTGGCCAGAATAAGTCAGCCAGATCTTGCTACTAAAATAACAAATCTGCAAAGTGATTTAATAATTTTGAATTCTATAGATTTATCGAGCTTTAATCCATCAACTATGATATTTACTCCAAGTACAGACTCGGTAGTAAATTTGTATCAGGTTGCTTCTCAATTGAAGACAGGTACATCTTCAATGACAGCTTCTCAGTTTGAAACTTCTCGAAAATTAGAAATTAATAAAACCGAAGCATCTATACAGTACTATCAAAAGATGTTGAAAGCGTCTTGCGAAATTGTCTCGCCAGCAGATGGTATTGTTTCAAATATTGAAATTTCCAAAGACAGCAATATACAAGCAGGTCAAGCTTTAATGTCTATACTTCAAGAAAATGAACTGACTAGTGAATTACAGGCGATAGTCTATGTCGATTATAGTGCCATCAATTATTTAGAAACGGGACAAAAAGTCAAAATTGCTCCGGCAATTTCAAATCAAGCTAACTATGGATATCTAATGGGTACTGTAATAAGTGTCAGTGATTATCCAGCTACACAGGAATCGATAACTAGATCGACAGGATCCCCTCAATTAGCAACCGCCTTACTCAATAGTACTAATAGCAATGTCGCAGCAGCAACCTCAAAACAAACTACTCAATCTACACAAAATACAAAAAGTTACGTCGAAGTAAAAGTTTCATTAGAGGTAGATTCAAGTACACCTAGTGGATATAAATGGACTAGTCGTAGTGGTCCGCCTGGAAAACTGGCGAGTGGAATTCCATGTTCAGCACAAGTTGTAATTCGAGAATCTAGTCCAATCGGATTGTTGATTAGCTGATAAATCCCAAGAAAGGAGGGTAGCATTTTGAAATTATTCGACAAGATAACAAGTCTATTCCGAAAAAGAAATGTAGACTTGCCTAGTGATGATTCGCCAAATACCGAAAGTGACAGAGAGAATGCCGAAGAAAAAGAGTCTGGTGATAGACAAAATGAATCGAGTGAATCGCATGAATCGCATGAATCGCATGAATCGCATGAATCGGTTAACGATAAAGTAAAATTATATGCCAAAGTACCCACTGTATTACAAATGGAAGTAGTAGAGTGTGGTGCTGCGGCATTGGCAATGATTCTTGCTTATTTCGGTAAATATATACCACTAGAAAAGCTGAGAATTGATTGCGGTGTCTCTCGTGATGGTAGTAAAGCCCTAAATATGGTGCGTGCTGCTAGAAAATATGGTCTAGAAGTCAAAGCCTATAAAAGAGAACCGGAAGCTTTGAAATTGAGTTCCTGTCCAATGATTTTACACTGGGACTTTAACCACTTTATAGTACTAGAAGGGTTTAAAGGGGATGATGTATACATCAACGATCCCGGTATGGGACGTAGAAAAATCACTTGGAAAGAATTAGATGAGTCTTTTACCGGTGTAGTTTTGACTTTCGAAAAGACAAGTGCATTTCAAAAAGGCGGAGAAAAGCAAACGGTATGGAAAGCACTGGCTAGACGTCTAAAAGGTCCTCAAGATGCAATTATTTATATAATATTGATCGGTCTAGGACTCGTATTACCACAATTAGTAAGTGTACTCTTTTCAAGAATATTTATGGACTATGTACTAAAAAATAATCGAGTCGAATTACTTCCTGGACTCTTCTTGTCTATGGGTGTTACAGCAGCAATTACAGGTGCATTAAGCTGGCTTAAAGGATTCTATTTAAGTAAGTTAAGAACTAAAATTTCAGTCAGTTCATCGAGTAAGTTTTTATGGCACGTTTTGAGACTTCCAATTGAATTTTTCTCTCAGCGTATGTCAGGTGATATTAGTAGTCGTGTGAGCGATAATGATAGCGTTGCAGATGTCTTGTCGGGACAGTTGGCAGGGGCAGTTCTTAATTTTATTCTAATGATTTTCTACTTCATCTTGATGATAAGATTTGACTTTAAATTGTCTATCATAGCTGTTGTGTCAGCAGTTTCAAATATTTTGTACATTCAGTACATCGCGAGTATACAAAAAGATAGACAAGCCGTTATTGTAAAAGAGTCCGGGAAATTTGAAGGTACTCAAATGGATGGTCTTAGAACTATAGAAACTTTAAAAGCCACAGGTGCAGAAAGTGATTTCTTCGCTAAATGGTCGGGATATCAAGCAAAAATATTTAATACACAACAAAGAATGACAGCTCAATCGATGTTGTTAAACAATATTCCAACTGTAGTTAGTGCCATTACCAGTACCGCTATATTTATTATTTGCGGTTTGAAAATAATGGATGGATTAATGACTTTTGGTACAATGCAAGCTTTTAACACCTTGATGGAATGGTTCTTGGAGCCCGTTGAAAGTTTGACCCACCTCTTCGCTGACATCCAAATAATGACAGGAGAAATGAACAGATTAGATGACGTTATGAATTATCCAGAAGACGAATTATTTGAACATGAAAATATAGAATTTTCCGAAGACATGCAGGCTCAAGATAAACTAGAAGGATATGTCGAAGTTAAGAGTATGTCATTTGGTTATAGTCGATTAGAACCACCTATCATTAAAGATTTTAATCTTAGGCTTAGACCGGGTGCTCGTGTAGCAATAGTAGGTGCCTCTGGAAGTGGTAAGTCGACTGTTGCGAAAGTAATTTCGGGATTATATAAACCTTGGGAAGGCGAAATATTATTTGACGATAAACAGCGTAACCAACTTCCTGCCGCACTTATTACAAATTCTGTGTCTATGGTAGACCAAGATATTGCAATGTTTAGTGGTTCTATAAAGAGCAATTTGACTTTATGGGATGAGTCTGCCAGTGAATTTGATATTATCCGTGCTTCAAAAGACGCTCTGATTCATGAAGATGTTACTCTTCGTCCGGGAGCATATATGCACTCAATGACAGAGGGAGGATCTAACTTTAGTGGTGGACAAATTCAACGTCTAGAAATCGCGAGGGCACTCGTAAATAATCCGTCTATATTAATCATGGATGAGGCTACAAGTGCATTAGATCCGACTACAGAGAAAATAGTATATGAAAATATCAAACGCAGAGGTTGTACATGTGTAATTATCGCTCATAGATTGAGTACCATTAGGGATTCTGATGAAATCATTGTTTTACATGAAGGTAATATCGTTCAGAGGGGAACACATAATGAACTAAAAGATATTCAGGGATACTATGCCGAACTCATTAGAGCTGTTTAAGTTTGAGGTGATAAAGATTGGAACTAGATAACGGTAAATTTCAGCCAGTAGATAAACCAAAAACGTTTGTCGATTTTGTTTCAGAAGACGAATATGAAGTTGTAGTTACAACTGGAAACAAGCCAATATTTTTGACAGACGAGAAATCAGCACTCGTTGTAACTGAAGGTGTGTTTCATATATTTGTTGCCGATTCTAAAGATGGTGAATTAATAGGTCGCCGGAATTATTTGTTTACTTTATTCGAAGGTGACATGTTATTTTGTGTCGAACCAACTGGCAATAAAAAGAAGCAAATTACCATGTTTGCTATCGGTGTAGACGAATCTAAAATGGCCAAGTTTGACACAAGTAAGCTACCAATTTGGTTGAATAAAAGTCAAGAGAACATAGAGAAATCACAGTTTTTTCTCCAACGGCTTATGGTCTGGTCAGACAGATTTGCATATTTAGTGAAGACTAATTCAGATGAAGATATATTGCCAATATCTGAAATGAACGTCGATGTTTTGGACTATGTTGAAAATGGTTTGTTTCAAGATGCTAATAAACGAGTTTTTAAGCGTTTATTCCGAATGAAAGTAAATTACGGAGAACATCAAAAAGAGCGTTTAGAAAAAAAGAGACAACTTGGTCAAACTTATTTGAATAAGACTTTGGCTGGTATTAAAGGTATCTTGAATAAACAAGAAGAACTTCCAGAAGGTGCTGTAGAAACACCATTGACTATGGTATGTAGAAAAGTATTTAAAAGTGCCGGTATAAAAATGGTTGTACCTCCAGCTGTTCGTTTGAAAGATAATATAGATCCGGTAGCTGAAATAGCCCGTTCTTCACGTACAAGACATAGACACATAACTTTGAAAGAAGAATGGTGGAAAAAGGATAGCGGGCCCTTAATCGGGTCTTTAAAAGAAAATAATGTACCAGTCGCTCTATTACCAGTAAGTAGCAGTAAATATAAATTGTATAATCCAATAACAGAAGAAACAGTCGAAATTACAAAAGAAGTAGCTGAAACGGTCAATGTGTCTGTTGTATTTCTGTACAGACCATTAGAGTCTAAGCCATTAAAACTTTTAGACATACTTATGTATGGTGTAAAGGCAATGTCAATTCAAGATGTAGCAGTCTTTTTAGGATTGACATTGATATCTGGATGGTTAAGTAAGTTTAGTCCTAGGATTACTTATAGTATTTCAAATTATATTATTCCTAGTGGTCAAAGAAATGCCTTAGTTGATATAGCTGTCATGTTCTTTGTTTTGAGTTTGGGTATGACTATGTTGAATCTGGTCAGTAATTTTGCATTCCAGAGAATAGAAAGCAAGGTTGGGATGATGCTTTCTGCAGCAGTGTGGGATCGACTTATGAGTTTGCCTGTACCATTTTACAATCAGTTTAACTCGGGCGAACTGTCACGACGTGCGGGTGGTATTGAAAGTATTAGATCATCACTAACCAATGTTATAATAAGCTCTTTTGTGTCGATAATAACAGGTTTTTTTCATTTTACTGAAATGTTTAGATATAGTTCGGCTTTAGCGTGGGCCGGTATTATTGTTTCGGTAATTAATGTACTAATTTCTGTAGCATATTCTTGGTACAACCTAAAAATGTACGGACAAATGTTAGGTGCCTCTTACTTCATATCAGGTATGATGTATCAGATAATAAATGGTGTTGCTAAGTTTAGAGTTTCCGGTGCCGAATCTCGAGCACTCTATCAATGGGCTAAAGCATATACGTTACAGACTCGGATCAGTTTCAAAATCAGTGTATTTAGACAGTCATACGCGGCATTCAAAACACTATTTTATACCATTTCAAATATAGCATTCTTTTGGATAGCCTGCTCTGGAACAAATTTATTATCCTACGCATCTTGGATGGCATTCACTACTTCGTACGGTTATGTTGCGGCAGCTATTAACAGTATATCGAGTGTTGTAACTACCGTTATGGAAAATGTACCGGTATTTGCCAATTCAAAGCCAATATTACAAACGGTACCCGAATACGACGAAGCCAAACAAGATCCTGGTAGACTTACTGGCGAAATTGAAGTAAGTCATTTGAACTTCAGATATCGTCAAGATGGACCATTTGTACTAAATGACGTATCATTAAAAATAAAACGTGGTGAATATATTGCAATAGTAGGTGCTTCAGGAAGTGGAAAGACCACTTTGTTGAGAATCTTACTTGGATTTGAAAAACAGCAGTCTGGAAAAATATATTATAACGGTCAAGATTTAGATGGTGTTGATTTACGAGCGGTACGACGTCAATTAGGGGTTGTATTGCAAAGTGGTCAGCTTATGACTGGAGATATTTTGTCTAATATTGCCGGTGCAAATGCAAAATTAACTTTAAAAGATGCAGAAGAGGCAACAAAAGTTGCCGGTCTTTACAGTGATATCGCAAAAATGCCTATGGGCATGTATACACTAGTATCAGAAGGTGGCGGTACCTTATCTGGCGGACAAAGACAACGATTATTAATTGCTCGAGCTGTGGCCAATAAACCATCAATATTATATTTTGACGAGGCTACAAGTGCACTTGATAACAAAACACAAGCTGAAGTTATTAAAAATCTTGATGTATTAAATGCAACGAGAGTCGTTATTGCCCATAGATTGAGTACAGTAATAAACTGTGATAGAATACTCGTTATGCACCAAGGAAGAATAATAGAAGAGGGAAACTTTAGACAGCTAATGGAGCATGGTGGATTGTTTGCGGAATTAGCGAAACGTCAAATGGCGTAAGAAATAAGAAGACAATATATCGTAGTTTTGGCGTTAAAAAAGGTAGGAGCTTTTATGGTGTTAGAAGATCGGAACACTATAGACAAAAAAATAGTTGTCCATGGAAAAGATGCTTTTGGAGAAGTTTATGACTATTATTTTCCAAGAATATACAATTTTATATATGCACGAGTTGGCAATAGAGACGATGCTGATGAAATAGTCAGTGTTGTCTTTGAGAAAGCCTTTTCACGATTGGATACCTATAACAGTCAGTACGCTAGTTTTTCTACTTGGTTGTATGCAATAGCCAAAAATACAATCAGGAATTTTTTTCGTGTAAAGAAAATACGGACATTCGTAGATATTGACGATCATATAGAAAAATTACAAGATAATACAAATGATATGGATCACAAGATGGTCCAAAATGAGACTAATGACCATCTTATGAAGGCATTGAATAAACTTGGGGATCGTGAAAAAGAGGTTGTGTCCTTGAAGTTTTGGGGTGCATTGAGTAATAAAGAAATTGCTAAAGTTACAGGTTTAGGAAATAGCAATGTTGGAGTAATTTTGCACAGATCAGTAAATAAATTACGAAATCATATGACGGAATCTGAAGATGACAAAGAAAGTTTTGAAAAGTAATACTAATTCCAATTAAAAAATAGGAAAAATCTTTGGAGATTTTTTGTGTTGGAACCTTTAAAAAGCTCTCACAAGAGTTGCGAAACAGGAAGTCTATCTGATAACAAGAATAATAAACGGATACGTCTGTTAAATATTGGCAAGTATTATTTCCCAGTTATAGGGGGTATAGAACAGGTTGTCCAACAGCTTTCAGAAGGTTTGCAATCATATATAGACGTTCAAGTTGTTGTCTGTAACACTGAAAATAAAGATGTAAATGACAAGATAAACTCTGTTGACGTATCTCGGTGTGGAAAGATAGTTACGTTGGCGTCTATGCCAGTTTCGTTATCCTACATAAAAAAAGTATGTAAACTATCACAAAATGCCGACATATTACTTCTACATATGCCATATCCAATTGCCGATTTAGCACTTTTGCTTTCAAAATTTCGGGGAAAAGTAATCTTATGGTGGCACAGTGATGTGGTACGGCAAAAGAGGCTTTTATGGTTGTACAGACCATTATTGTGGCGTACTTTAAAACGTGCCGATTCTATTATCGTAGCTACAGAGAATCATATAACAGAATCTGAATTTTTAAAGAAATATCGAAATAAGTGTAAGATTGTACCTTATGGTGTTTCTCAGGATGTATTGAATTTCAGTAATGTTTATCTCGCTAATTGTGACAAAAAAGAAAATAAAATAAAAGATAAAATAAAAGATAAAATAAAAGATAAAATAAAAGACGAAAAAAAACATAAGTATGTGAATTTTTTATTTGTTGGTAGATTAGTCTACTACAAGGGTTGTGACGTATTATTAAACGCCTTTGCCACTATGAAAGATAAGTCATGTTATTTGACACTGGTAGGGGATGGAAAATTATTAGATACATTTAAGAAATTGGCTAATTCTTTAAAAATACAAGATAGAGTTTTTTTTCTAAGAAACCTAAGTAGAAATGAATTATGTGTACAATTTAGCAATTGCGATGTATTTGTACTACCCTCTGTAGTAAAGAGCGAAGCATTTGGATTAGTACAGATCGAAGTTATGTCATTTGGCAAACCTGTTATTAACACTAAATTACCGAGTGGAGTGTCTCATGTTAGCATTGATGGAGTTACAGGTATTACAGTGTTACCCAAAAGTGTTCCAATGCTAAGGGACGCTATGGACAAATTAGCGTCAAATCAAGAGCTTAGAGAACGTTTAGGAAATGGAGCACGAAGACGTGTTGAGGAAATGTTTAATGAAAAGACCATGCTAAAACAGACCATGCAAGTAATAGACTCGTTATCTTCTAAATAACCTGAGTTCGACGTAATAATCACGGACTCCCACTTCAAGTGGGAGTATGTTAACGGACTAGAAGTCCTTACCACGTGTCATGCGCCTGAAGGCGCC
>Ga0123357_10008153_pt1 | contig 13055 bp, 14 predicted proteins | sample TergutEmb28metaG_FD_89873 | JGI IMG/M metagenome (GOLD analysis project Ga0123357, IMG submission 89873) | Embiratermes neotenicus P4 segment gut microbial communities from Petit-Saut dam, French Guiana - Emb289 P4 | ecosystem: Host-associated > Arthropoda: Insects > Digestive system > Gut ...
GGGTGTCGTTTCAAAATTTGTTTTAGGCTTGTGTTGAGAATCTCAATAGGTTCTTATGTAAAAGGTTTATAAAATATATTGTTTAAGTTAAAAATGTAATACATTATGTAATTAAATTAAAAGTTATTAGTGAAATGCATGAACTTTTAATTTAATCACATAATGTATTACATTTTTTACTTAAACAATATATTTTATAAACCTTTTACATAAGAACCTATTGAGATTCTCAACACAAGCCTGTAACAAATTTTGAAACAACACCTGTAGACTTTACACATTTTTATGATATGTGGACACACTCAAGTAATTTAAAACAATTCTCTTTTCAGAATAATAAGTACCACCTGTTATTTTATAAATTAATTATGTAATAATTTTTTGAGATCCTCAACACAAGTCTGTAAACAACAGCATTATATTTTACATATTTTATGGTATGTATATAAGCTCAAGTAATTTTAAACTATCCTCTTTTCAGAATAATAAGTACCAACTGTTGTATACATATGGTTGTACCTCCTGATGATGGACCTAGATGCGCCCGAAACACATAGAGGTCGACGAAATATACGAAGAATAAGTTGTGTATCAAGTTGGTTTTTCTTTACACAATGACACCATGTAGTTTGGCTGGTCAGTTCCAAATAAAAGGTAAGGTAAAGTTCACCCACGAACAGGCCATGTAGGTTCAGGGGTAATAGTGGTATAGCTCTACTCTTTCTTTAATCTCGGGGCTAGATGGGCCACGCCCCGGCAGCTTTACCCCTGAGAAAGAGACCCAGTACCCATTGTATAGGAGGACGGGTGGGACCCAGGGCCATTCTGGACTGGTGCGGAAAATCTTGCCCCCACTGGGATCCGATCCCTGGACTGTGCAGCCCATATTGAGTCACTATACCAACTACAATACCTGGGCTCATGGTCAGTACCATCTACACAATGAAAAGTTCCATTATAATATCACAATTACCTGCAAAGATGAGATGTTGAGAGCTGCCTGGACAAATGGCACTAGATGGGGAGCAAAGAATGAATCAACTCTCATACAGGCAGCCAAGGCACGAGAAGAAACTAAAACACTGCCAGCATCATGTTGCTCATCCTCTTCACCTGACTGCAGAGAAAGCTGGACTCGCCACGTACAGGAAACAACCTGACAACAAAATGGACAGTAATGCATCTTCTGCACAACTCCTTGCCTGTTCCTAAAAGCAATCAAAAAGAAGTTGTGTAAGAAGAGGATACCAAACTCAGTTGTAGGGTTTCAGGTTTGATCCAAATTACATCTAGCTGAGTATTTTCCTAGGTACACATCAAAATCCTTAGCTCTGCCACATTTTAAGACATGGTTATTCCCTGTCTTGTCTGATCCCACGATAATAAACAAGTTTTCTCTGCTAATCATCTCACAGTCACTCCATTACTAGCAGTTGTAAAACTTGCTTTATAGGTGCCTACTAATTCCTTCACCTTGTCATCTTGTCAAGGTTATGGGAATCAGCGTGTATACTAAGACCAGAACTGGAGGCATGTGTTACCATTCTCTGTAAACAGACCTGATGTGGTCCAGCTGGCAGCTCCAGGCGACACATCTCTGATTCTGATAGCTGAAACTGTGTATATGGCAAGTAGCGGGCATGACAATCACTCCAGTACTGCAGTGAGCACAATACTTGGCTTTTGCACTCCTGGCCTAGATGGTCTGTTGCTATCTGTAACACACAGACATGCCAGAAATGAAGCATAGACCGTGAACTTTTGAAAGAAACTAAACATATGTATCCATCATATGATGACAGAATTAAGTATATTTTCATCAGACATTGTTTCAAGCTCTGCAACTGTAATATCATAGCCAAATTACTGACTCAACCCACTCATATACTCTTCTGAAGCATGTATTACAAGCAATTAATTCAGTTATTACACCATATCTAAAAAAAAAATTACATTACAAGCTTCATTGTCAGTGTTTTTGTTTTATGTTTGCATGCCTATATTGCAGTCTTACACTTTTAGACTTTTGAGGTTAGTGTTTCAGTCATACAGCCGCACATTTCAGAACAAATGATACCTCAGCACAACAAAAAACTGAAACTTTAATTGCTGAATACCTGACATTGAGCATCAAATGTAAAATCTTTATTAGAATGTCTATAATTCTGTCTAAAATTTTCAAGTAGATGTTGCTTTCATATGCAACTTCTATACACAGCACACACAACTTCCTGTATATAACAGCTTTGCAAGTGACATGACTAACAACCTGGGCCAATTGTTACTGGTAATAATCTTGGGTGAATTAATACTGATAATAACCAATTGCTGTTAATTATTCTACATCACTCCTTTGTACATGATATGAATAACACCCTGGGCTGACTGTTACGAGCAATAACTGACAATTACTGACAACTGTTACCTACAGTTATCATTTTGTATTGATCAGTGTCATATACCACCAATCGTTACGTTTTAGTGGAGTAGCAAGTGACTAGTGTGGTGACCTGTCGTATGATGGGCACGTGGCTGGTTTGTTTAATACTGAAACTGCTGAAGGAAGAGATATAAAAACTAAGCTGACAGAGCATAGTCAATGAAAATCTGACAGACACTCAGCTGAGAAATTTCCTTTCTTTTACAGAAACCAAGCTAAATGTCTATTAAGACTAGGCCACTGGACTCTACTATGATTAATGTAACAAAAATATCTACAGTATTTTTACCTCTCAAGTGACAAAAACATGGGATCTGTTAACAAACTATATCGCACAAACTTAAAGGCATGTGTCAAGTTCAGCCACAAGGAAATATACACACATACGTATTTTTAAACTCATATTTCTCTATGTTCCCAATGAACTTCAATGGACAATTTTGTGGCCATACTTTTAATTTGTATAAATCAAAATATTTCAAAGCCAATCTATCCGGCTGTCTCTCTTTTTTACACATATCTAGAAGAGACACATACGTTGTTGGTATCACACAACAGCACTGGGCAAAATAATAAAGTGTCTTGGTATTTATACCTTGAATGGCACAGGAAAGATATCAACACGTGTCAGGACCCTGGGTTGCGGATATCTCCATGCCATAGTGGGTGGAGCCTGCCAGAACACCACTTGATATGGAAGTGGCAGATCCTCTCGAAACAATTCACTGCTTGCATCTACAAATTGGAAAGCCCCAGCTCGAAGATCATCTCGGTAATGTTGATCCTGGTCTGGGAAATGAGGCAAGGAATCCACCAACTCTGTCACATGGTTACTTCGACATGAGTTTAGGAAAGGCTCATACTCCGACCAAATCAAGTGTAAGCAATGAAGATGCTCTGGTCCAACATCCACCAAAATGCAGTCTGAATCAACTGTCAGCTGAACCTATTAAATGAAATCAAAACAGTCCTATATTAAGTGCGCGTGTGCACACACACACACACACACACATAAATACATATGTACACATGTACATACATACATACATACATACATATATCCTCTGCATTTCAGAAAGGAATAATAGGTAGACAGGATGTAAGGAATTCAGGATTTGAGTAGGATATGGGTCTTAAGAACTAGCATAGATGCACACACAAGCCAGAAAACAAGTGATAAATGCTAAAAAGTGAAGCTTTTATTAAGGGCTGTGTAGCAGATGCTAGCTTCTCACCAGAGTGACCTGCAATCAGTTCTTGGACAGCCAATGTGGAAAATGATATGCACAAGTGCAACAGGTCCAGGTTACATTTTACCCCTGACAATCGTCACTCCACCAAAGCTTCATGCTCACATCCACTTATGGACCTAATATCGTCAGTCCATAGCCTTCATGTTTCTTTGTTGCAGGGAGTCACATTCACACTCACATGGCCAAAAGGTCATGACATAGATCACACGACAAATGAGTAAGAAGACTGTTGAACTACGGTGAATATGATGCCTCTGCCCACTTGTAATGCTTGAATTTTGAACCTATCACCAACCCCTTCATGCTTTGCTGCCAAAACTGTCTGCTGAAGTTTCATATGACAGAATGCATGAAACATACAACGCAATGCAAGAGTTAATATCTAATAACATAAACTGGATCACAGCCTAAGAGTTAATTTCGGTCTTTTGTGTGTGTGTGTGTCTGTATATATGTAGATAAAAATCTGATCATTATTCTATCTATGAAACAACTAATTTGGAAGAAGAGTATGAATTCTGTTACTTTAAGACACAATAATGAAATTTATACTTCTTTGCACCTGTCTATGCAAATTCTTACTTACTATGAGGTGTAAGTATCCAAAAACCTAAGCGAATAAAAGCCTGTAGAATGATCCCTACTGATCACATGATGCTAATCATATTTAACAGTTAAAACAACTTTTCAAACATGATTTCTTGTGCTGCTAACCTGTGGGGGTGAGTCACTTGGCAGCCATGGTTCCCAGGCCAGGCAAACATCCACACTGAAACTCCACGGATTAAGAAGGCGTCGTGAGTGTCCTTCTAAGGCTGAGGTTAGCATAAGGCAGTTGACAGCTACATTACCGACCACACGGTCCACTTGACCACGGACAGTTCTAGACATAGTGCCAGTCACTCCAGCAACACTTGCAACAATTTCAGCCTCATGCTTTAGTTCAGCCAACTGAAACACCAGCTGTTGGCTTGAGATACTTATAGATGCCACTCCACCTGCATCAAAATAATACCACATCCAGTATTTACATGAAGTTATTCTTATTTGTTTTGTCTCAAACAAATTCTTATTTTGAATAAATTTAATCTCATCAAAATTCTTAAAATTTCGGCATTCCAAAATGAATGATGGCCATCATAAAACTGCAACACTTACAAACGAACTTCAGACTTCTGATACCGCTGTTAAACTTTAAACAACCCACAGAAAATCATTTTATATGGTGTCTTGATGTTGTCAACTAGAATAATGTACCGTGAATTCCTGTGCATGTTGTAATATTCATATCTGCATACTCCATGCTCATTTGATTAATACTGAGCCATGCTGTAAACTGTGTCTTGAGCACACTTAACAATGTGCATTATCGAGACATTACCAAGAACTGTTAACCCATCTGACAGTGACATCTATCTCAAAAACTAAATTCTTAGGACAAATGGTGAACTTGTGTGTGGATTTTGTATATAACTGGATAAGTTTATGACTGTGTGTGTGCATGCATTTTGTGTGCTATGTAGGAATCTGGATCATTGGTAACAGTTACCAACAGTGCCACAATACAGCATCAATATACAGCAGTTGCAAAAACATGCACTTCAGTTGGTATTGCAGATTTTACCAACAAAGAAAATAGTTACAAAGTATGCATATTCAGTAAAAATGCTACTTCAAACCATCCACCAAGGGATGCAATACATAACAGCATAGTAATAGAATGGTTATGTATGGAGATTGTGAGTAGAGGTGAGATGTGTTGAATAATCCCGTTGAATGTGCTGCAAACATTCGACCCAGGCGTGTGTAATAATAAACACTGCATTACTAGCTTATCAATAACAAAATGTATTGCAAGCACATTCATAACTGGTTAATGTTACAAACCTATTTTATCTTTGAAGGCTAGTTCCTTTTTCTTATTCTCAATTTTTGCAGGGTCACATGGATGATTCTGGTAATTCCATTCAGAACCACGGTTTCTCTGAAAATGCGGTACCCTCTCACTCTCAAGGGATTCATTGGATGGCACTTCAAAATTTGTTCCACTGTCAGGGTCACGTACATCATGATGAGTGATGTTTTGTGAGGAATCTTCACTTTGCACGTCAACACCTGATTGTGTCTTCAAAGTTGTTTCTTTTGAATGTGGAGATGATATAAAGTCCTAGAAGTTGGAAAATAATAAAGAAGAAGAGAAAACAGAAAGAGAGAGAGACATAGATAGAGAGGAAAGTCTCACACACACACACACACAAGCAGAATCCCTATTTACAATTTGTTTGGGGGACGAGATTTTTAGACCTTAGATCAAGAAAAATCTTAAATTGGGGTTGTTACAAAATCAAACAGAAAAATGTACTGTAATTACAAAAATATTATATTCACTCCAAATTTAAACCTAATGATTTTTTATATCCTTTTTATTTTTGTTTGGACATCAAAGAAAAACTTTATAAATCAGACACTGTACAAAACATTCAACATGCCCCTACTTCTGTCAGCACAGTGTATGACCCATCAGGTGGTAGCACTGTGCTTATAGGTAAATGGCTCATGCCATGGGTTTTTTGACCAATCACATGCACATCAACCCTTCAGAATTTATAATACACTGCTCTGATAATTAGCAGTTGATTCCACTGTTCTACTTTTGTTGCATATAATCATAGCATTATTTATGTAACATGAACCTTAAACTGATGCTCAAAAACAATGCAGGAACAAAAGTTTTGGATCTTACATGTGGGAAAACCCTACAATCAAGAAAAATTTATATATAATATGCATTAAAGGGACATTTCAAATCATGTTATAAAACCAGCAAGTGCACATATGTAAAATGTGTTCATCACATACTGCTCATCACTTTACTTCTTGCCTTCCGACCAGCGCTATACACCAGTCCTGAACGCTCCCTTGTGACACACACACCTCTATAGAGAATATAGGGTGTACATTAACTACACAAAACAACGCACATACTTTTTATGTGTTTTTAATAAAGCTGAATTTTATCGATTTTAGTAGCAGATAACCTGATATTCAGTAACTGTACAAAATGTTTGAGGCATTCTTTGTTACATCAAGTGGTTCACTTATGCATTCTAACAGACTGTTTGGTTTCCTAATACTCTTGTAAGTTACCCTGATGATGGTCACGATGGTGACTGAAGCACATTGGTGATGAATACTACGTGATAAACACATTATGCATACGTGCATTTGGGTGGGATCACAAAGAATGAACCTACGGTGCAGGGAAACATTAAATCAAGATACATTATATTAAGATTCTATTGCTGTATCAAAATTCAAGACCTGGTGAAAAATTAAATGTCAGTACAGTTAAATCATGCATGTTTCAGCTGCCAGTGCTGAGGACATTTTTCACATCTATATAAAATATATTACAAAGCTTATGGATAATTACTTACTTATTTCATGGAGCAGAGTCCTTCCTGAGAAGCTGGCCAGTTCTCAGCTATTCAGGAAACTCCCCAATTCTATGGAACCCGAAGGTTCATTACCACATTTACAAGTGCCTGGAACCTGTCCCTATCCTGAGCCAGATCAATCTAGTCTGTGCCCCCACCCCATCCCACTTCCTGAAGATTCATCTTAATATTATTCTCTTATCTGTGCCTGGGTCTTCCAAGTGCTCTCTTCACCACCAAAACCCTGTATTCACCTCTCGTCTCCCCCTTATAAGCTACATGCCCCACCCATCTCATTCTTGTCCATTTGATCATCCAAATAATATTTGGTGAGGAGTATAGATCATTAAGCTCCTCATTATATAGTTTTCCCCTCTCCCCTGGTATCTCATCCCTCTTAGGCCCAAATATTCTCCTCAGTACTCTATTCTTCAACACAAAACAACATGCAATATTATAGTTCCACATATCTTGATCTTTATATTTTGGTTAGCAAACTTGAAGAAAACAAATTCTGCACAAAATGATAACAAGCATTCCCTGACTTCAATCTACTCTTAACTTCTTCCTGAATAGAATTTTGATTTGCTTGGGTTGTTCCCAAATATCTGAACTCTTCCACCCTCTCAAAGGAAGTACTGTTAATCTTCACATTTGTAATTTTGTCCTGCTTTCTGATCTCGAGACATGATCATATACTTAATTTTATCTGCATTTACTTCTAATTCCATCTCCTTCCTAGCAACTGCTAAAGCTTCTGCGTTTTTCTTACAGTATGTATGCTTCTGCCCAATATATTAACTTCATCGGCATAAACCACAAGTTGATGTGTACAATTCAATTTCAGGCCATCCTGGTTTACCTGAACCCTCCTAATGGCATACTCTAAAGCAGAGTTGAAAAGCAATGGCAATAAAGGATCTCCTTGTTTCAAATCATTTTTAATAAAAAAACATGTCAGACAAATGTCTGTCTACCCACAGCCTGCTACAGGTTTCATTCAGACACATTTTTATTAGCCTTATAGTTTCATGGGGCTACCAAACTCAATAAGAATAATATATAAGACCTACCTTCTAACTGAATCATAGGTTTTCTTGAAGTCTATAAATAGATGAAAGCTTATGCATACACAATCAATTTATCTAGTGAACTTTTTGCATTTTCAAAACTGAATTAACACTATCCTACAGTCTTGGTCTGAGACATCCTACTGTGTATGTATTGTAAGATGCTGATGGATTATCATATCAGTCTAATGCAATTTATTTTACTGATGTAACAAACCCAACTGTACGTTTTTGTGGAAACCAACTGAAAATGGCATAAAATCTGACAAAGAATCAAGTCTGGGGAACACTTTTTCAACACAAAAAACATAAGATCTGTGCATGGCTGGAGAAGGAAAAGTCACTCCTTCCACACAGTGCACAGCAAAATGTGCCACTAGGAATGGCATGGTGAGAGACTATACTGAAGTCATGTGAAGGTAGCTTCCAACGTTACCACTAATTTTCACTCAACCCACACAGTTTTACAAACTGTAGTTCTTACAAAGCTACAAAATACAAAACGTTATGAGGTTCAAACAACTTCATTTTACTTACAATATTAATGGTTTGGCAGCATGCCCTTCGGATTCTCCAAACTTATTGTTACGTAAATATTTAACATATTGTGCTGAACTTTCATGTTTGTTTACAATGTTATGGGAATCAGCAAGCAAATCACCATTCCAATAATATATCATGTTCATTCTCGAACTGGTATCCTGTCTGAAATCCATTTCCACCCCTATACATAAACCACTAATATTCTTGCTTTTACAATTTTTGTGACTTACTGTTTCTGCACTTTAGCCATAACAAAATATTAAACACTAAATATACTTACATGAAGGCAGTGTTGCACTTTTTTCAGGACATTATCAATGAAGCACCACTGTGCAATGCTGTAATGTATCTTTGTAGGACGACCCAGTTCCACATCTATTTTGGAAGCTTTACCAACAGATTCAGACCACCTGACTGTGAGAAAAGCTGGGGGAATCCCTGTATCAGGATGAGGATCACCACCCTTTGTTTCTAACAAGACGGACAAGAAGTCTTCAGCACGAGGTACTCCTCGAGGGATTATATAATCATGCTCTGATGATCGAATGCTTATGTCAAAGCAAGAGATCTGGAAATTAATTTTACATGTTTAGAAAATATACTTTCATATGTAAGTTGACAACATTCAGCTTGTCAAGAAATTTCTCACCTTTTATGGAATATAAAGATTCATTACTGAATCCAGCAGTGGAAAATCCTGATCTACATCAGGAATAGCAGAATGGTATAATGCCACATTGTGTGCCATTCCACTAGACCATCTTCCCAATCAGGAATGGCCACTGAAATCCAGTCCATGCTACCATACCCCACTTCTTTCAGATACATTTCAATTTTGAGTTTTAAGAAACTTAAGCACGAATTACATTTTTACATGCCTTTGACAACAGCATCTCCTTTTCTAATTAAAAATGCTTCTGTGGGCTGGATTCAGCTGGCTCAGAATAGGGTCCACTGTTGTGGTCTTTTGAGAAAGGTAATGAACCTTTACCTTCCATTACACTTGTAAACTATCAGTTTCTCAAGAACTGACCCATTAAAATGGAGTTTTGGGTGGCTGCACAGAAATTATACACACAACACCTCACATCAGGCCATTGCGATCTATGGACATAAGTCTTGCGGCATAAATATGGTACAAAACCAAAATCATTCAACATACCTGCACCTTAGACATCAAAGATAATCTTGACAGGAAGGCATGAGGTTGGGTCATTAATATATACAGCAATGGCTGAACATGTTTCCGAGGAGGTGGTGCATCTTCGACAGAACCTTCCTCTGACCCAGCTTCATACCCTACATCCTCACTCAGGTCATACTGCAAAGCAAGAATATCAAACATCAGAACATTTCTATATAATGTTAAATTGTATCCTCACTGCTTCACTGCACTTTGACACTCACATACCATTACTTTAAAATATTACCAAACTTTATTCATTATGAGTCATAACATTTGTCTTATAATGTACCAACAACATGGTCAAAAATCCAAAGGGACTGGAAGTGAAAGTAACAAATCAACTTCTATTTAGAAAGTTTAAATTTACTAAGCAAAATCTTAAAGAACATAAAAAATTACAGAGAAACATTCTGAGGAACTTAAATTTGGAGAAAACTTTCTACAATTGAATTTAGAACCATCTTCCCATACCCTACAAAAAACCTACAGATTAACATATCTAAAACTATAATTTAACCTTTTACTATGCATGTGTATGAAACTTGATCTTGTGCTCAAGGAAAGAACACAGCTTGAGGGTACTTAAGAGCAGGCTGCTGGGAAGAAGATAAGGACCTAAGGGACAGGATGTAAAAAAAGGATACAGTACACTATAAAATATTAGAACATTCACAAATTTATACATTTCTCTTCACCAAATACTACCAGGGTGGTAAAGATGCAGCGGGTGAGATAGTTGGGACATGTAGCATGGATGGTGACAGCAAAATGGGAAATAATGCAATGGTAATATTAAAATGGACTGCAATGTAATAGGGTGTAAGTGCATTGGCTGGTTCAGGCAGGCTATACTGGATACTTGAGCCTTCTAGGTCCACAGAAGGCAGAATAGTCTTCAAAAAGTTGAGCAAATAACAGCATCTCAAAAGGACTCAAAGTCATGCAATGAGTAAGGGACCACTGTCACTTCACTAGTTACAGTCATAGTAAATGAGCTGATACAGAATAGGCAGTCTTATGCTAACTATTCATACTCCTTCAAAACTCATACCAACCTGCAGAAACAGTATTTCACATCATGTACCAACATGTAGAAACAAAGTCTGAAACGAACATTCTGAATATTTTATTGTACTTGTATCATGAATATGTTTTCAATGTATGAAGCCTTAGAATTCATTTACACAATATTGAAGAGTTATGTGTAAAAAGACATCCATTCATTTAATATTCTGTGCCTTATAAAAAATATTGGGTTGAAAACCCAATTATATGTATGTCTTCTGGGAGTTCATTGTTTTTTACATGCAATGATTATGAGAAAATCTGTGCAAAGTATTAATTTTTATATATGACTACATACTATGTACTTAAAACTGAGTGGAAAAAATGCCTACTGCCTTCACAAAGATTTTCTTCTACGAAATTCTTAACGGTACCCATGCAAAAGTTTTCCACTTCACAGTTTTACCTAAAGTTTGCCCTTACATCAGTGTTTCACACCTACCTGGTTCAACCACTGGCATAAAACCAGAAAAACCACATACTGTAGGTATACAAGAAAAATTATTCTGAAAAATAATACCTTCATTAGAATCATATTCTAAAATTTCTTCAAGAAGAACAGTACCTTGTCGTGAACATGCCGTGAGACAAGTTTCTGTTTAGGCCTGCTTGAAAGTAAATGCACCTCTCTGTTGTCTCTTTCCATCAGCTCATATAGCGCGAGAGATACTTTGCCAGCCGTAAGCAGTATTTCAACAGGAACAATATCGTGTGGTCGTGGATGCTCAGTTTTACTCCATATCGCACTTGATTTCTGGGACAGTGCTCGTTTGCTTGTTACCTCCTAAATATATACACAGGTTTCTTTGAAAATCCATGTTATTTCATGAAGGCAACTTTGTAAGAACATTTAATAAAACCACTTGGAAGTTTACTGACATGTGAGGGGGTCCATCTACAAGATGGTTCAAATATGACCGGGACTGATTTGTGTGTAAACAAGCAGCACTGCGCAGCAGCTGTGCGACCTTGAGAGAGTGAAGCCACAACCTCGACCCTCCCTCCTGCTCAGGTTAGGGGAGTACATTGAAGCCTGACATGTTCAAGTAAGTGTTTGTCAATTATGGTTACAAAAAAAAAATCAGTCCCGGTCATATTTGAACCACCTTGTATTACAAAATTGATTTTCTAATGTTAAAATGCAGTGCTGCAACTGGGAAGTGTGCCTCCATATCCAAATGTATCCAGTCAAAGATCATTACAAATTATTTCCACAAAATTACTTTCAATACTACCCCCTACTCCCAATCAAACACTCCATCCAGTTTCCCCACTAAATTCTATATATGTGCATGTGCATGCATATGCACACATACACATGTACATGTGGGTGCACACCCACCCATCCAACCAAACATACACATGCAAGCATGCACGCACGCACGCACACACACACACATGCACTGAAAAGTACACAGAAATACTTATTACTGCTAAGCTTTCAGTAAATAATTATTCTAAGTGAATATTATGTTTATTGGACCATGCAATATTGTGACAGTTGAAGAATAAAAGACCAACTTGATGTCACTTGCTATTTTATTTCACTTCTTATGTACTCAACATGTTTCAGACATTAATATATCCATCATCAGGAGCTTGCGACTATTCTGTTGAATTATCACATCGGTCATATTGTCAGTGTGGTTGGGTTTGAGTGGTATCCGTGTTGCAGGCTTCACACTCAAACCCAATCACACCGAAACTCCAACACACATCGAAACAAGAACAATACGACCGATGTGATAATTCAACAAAATAGTCGCAAATTCCTAATGATGGCTATATTAATGTCTGAAACATGCTGAGCACATAAGTGAAATAAAATAGCAAGTGACATCAAGTTGGTCTTTTATTCTTCAATTATTCTAAGGTTTAGAAAACACAACAGGGGAGCAACAATGGAACAGAAATGTTGAAGTTTAAATTACTCTCTTATAAAACTAAACTAAACTCCGTGGCTTTAGTCCGCGAGCGAACCATACCGACAGAGCGGCCGCCGCCGGTAGGCGAAGTTAGTGCCAACTTTTGTGGATAGAGGGGTGTCACGTGGTTAGCGCA
>Ga0123357_10008154_pt1 | contig 13054 bp, 8 predicted proteins | sample TergutEmb28metaG_FD_89873 | JGI IMG/M metagenome (GOLD analysis project Ga0123357, IMG submission 89873) | Embiratermes neotenicus P4 segment gut microbial communities from Petit-Saut dam, French Guiana - Emb289 P4 | ecosystem: Host-associated > Arthropoda: Insects > Digestive system > Gut ...
ACACGGCGTGCTACAAAGTGTTCTTATGCAAAGTAATAGCAAGTGCAAGGCCGTGGGTGAAGTCATGTACGTAATGCAGTCACTACTGACGTGGAAATGTTCATGTTCTTCTATCAAATAAAATATTACTTTATTTTAAAATGAAGATTGAATTTTCGTTCGGTTACATTTATTTTTTGCTGAATATGTATATTACATTGCCAGGGTATTCATATCATTGTCCTGCTTTATAACAAGTGTCACTGGACTGTATGTAGGAAGTCAGTTCTTGTATCTCATAATTCTTCAATTTGTTTTCACATACCTGGGATTCTCAATGACCTCTGTGACTGCCCAAGTCAAAGAGTCGGTAGTAACATTTTTGAAATCCAGCAATATTCCCATTCCCGCTGAGGCTGTTCTAAGCATATTAAGTTTCTGGTCTCCATATATTGGGATCCCCACTACAGGAACGCCGAGGTTGACGGTTTCATGTGTACTGAGAAGTCCACCGTGCGTAATGAATAGTCTGACGTTTCGGTGAGCTACAGAAACAAGAGACGATATTACCTGCTAACAGCTCAAAACAACGTAACAGTCTTTCAGATTTATATGTGAAACAGGAAAATGAAAATCTTTGAAATAAGACTACATTAAACTGTTACCTAAAATGTCGGACTGTGGCAGCCATTTGCCCAACTTCACGTTGCCCGGCTGTCCCGGTAACGAGTCGGTCTCCCACTTCCACAGTACTCTCTGCTTCAGTTTGTAAAACGCCTCCAAGAATGCTTGTTTCTTTTCTTCTGGCATTTGGGAACTTTTTAAGTTGGAGCCCATGCTGAAGTAAATAACACCGTCTGGGGCCTCATCCAGGAACATTTTAATATCCTGGTGGAAGAGAAGCCGTTTTCATTTGCAGTAAAGCAAGTTTGTGTGTTGAAAACTTTCAACACGTCAGAGCAATCTGAAATATGATTCTAATTTGGTTCGTATTTGCTTCCACTGTCAGATGTTAAATAATAATATTATTCTCGCTGCGACGAAGATAATAAAATTAATACACTTATTAAAATTTTGTATTAGTTAATCTATAAAAAGTCTGGCTAAAACAACTTCAGGTATATATTTCCCTACTGCAGGTGGTTAACCATCGGCTATACGTTTCGGCCTTCATGCCGATATCTTCAGGCCTTGTTTTTACAGGGAAATTTGAAGAAGCTGTTCACCGCTACGTGCACGTGGAGATTTATTTCTAAATCTTTCATGTGGCCTTATTTCAATGTGCCAATTCTATTCTTGTCGTGAGACTTAAAATAGCGGCTATCTCGAAAAACAACACGAGGATTAGTAGAACATGGCGTGAGTTGAAAGACATCAACACTTGTGTTTCTTATCTGGCTAGATAAGATACTACTTCTAAGACTCCACCGAACATGGTTTAAAGATTATACTTCTAAAGTCTACCGGTTACGTGATGCAACAACAAGTTTGACATTCAACAATTGTACATTCTGTCCACAATGTATTTATGTGTTTAGCATTTATCTGAGAACAAACGCGAGTTCTGCCACATACAACACAAACTGTATGGTTTTTATAACCTAGATGAAAAGCGTTTACAGCGCGGTACGGACTGGGTATTTAAATACAGCGGTCTGCGCTTTGTGTTTAAAGGGTTAAATGTTAATGTGTTTAGAAAATAATAGCAGGATGTTTCTATTTACTCTCAGAAGAAAACTGAAATTTCCTATAATCACTGCGAAATGATAGCTTAGTATGAAACTGGCCACTTGTTTTTTGTTTGAGGAATATATACATGGGCTATAATACAATCAACCGAAGAATTTCTTTGTAATATGTAGGACCTAGAAAAACGTAGCACACCAAACCCCGGGCCCTATTACAATATACTGTACATAAAGTCTATGAAAAGCATTAAGTTTATCTGACTGAAGTTGCAGTGACTTTGTAATCACAGTAAGTACAACAGTTCAAAATATTTCGTATATTATTATCTCGAATTTGTTTCTGTTCCTTATTTCATATTCCTGGAGAAATTTTCCAGCGGAAAATTATTATATATATTATTCACAAAATGTTATAACCTAAGAATTAAATAAAGGCACAAATTTTCTTTGAAAGTTTGGAGACGCTTGTCCGAAATTTTGTGCAGCTAAGGTGAAATAAACTGGAAGAAGGAACTGAATAAGTAATGATTCTATCGGACTTCAGGACTATACATAGCTGCATTACAGAAATATGAATATATATACAAAGTAATATTAAAATTGAAATGTACCATATCTGAAGACAGCATATAATTTTGACGGTCAATTAAATTACGATAAATCTTGTATCCGATCGAATCACTAAGAATATCAAGGAAAGTTCACTAACTTTTAATAATTAAGTTTCATATATTTCCCAATCCTGTAATAAATAAAAATAAATTTACGACATATTTTACCACTTCTTACATCGGGTAATTCCTTACGCGGCTTTATGTGCATTCCTCCAACCTGAACGAAATTCGGCATAAGTGGTTTCGGATAGCTTAGACTGAAGTGACTGTTAACAAGCACGAGAGCTGTCGACGTTTCCAACTCCGAAATTGAAGGAAGTTCATGTGTGTAGTTGAAATATTTCCTTGCAATAGCCTCTTGTTTTGGTAAGTAGTAATATTTCCTTCCCATCTGTATAAATTCTCCAACAACGGTGTTAGTAAGTCGCTCCCAAAATGTCATTCTATCGCTGTAGTGACTGAATCCAACAGGTACATAAGAATATGGGTTTGGATTTCCAACCCAGTTACCCATCCAAGCGGTACCACCAAAACTGCACACTTGGACCACAGGCGCATTAAACTTGTGTACAAATCCAAGAAAACATTCATTAAAGAATGCTTCAATTATAACAAGATCGAAATGTTCATTTTTGGAGTGTATCAAATCTTGTACCCCTGACTCTTGAAGATAGTCTCACAAAGTAGGCTGCCCATTCCCCATAGCATTAACAACATTTGAAAGGTGTTTAAATCTTGAATCTTGAATGGTTCTGGATCATTTACATCTGTAAGCAATTAATTTACAGAATATAATTTTGCTATAAATACCACCAGTCAACTCTCTTTATATACACTGACAGGACAAGCAGAAATAAACTTCACATTTAAAAAAATGGCATAAGAATAGGGGGGTCTTTTTAAATGCACTAGCTGCGTGGCATGACGTGAATATTCAAACACGAATTGCAGTAACATTGAACACATTTTCACGGTGAACATTTTCCGTAATGTGCTGAAGGATTCCTTCTAAACAGAAAAATTCTCGGTCAGGATGTGTGAAATACAGCTAACATTCATTGAATGTATATAAAAGACGTGCATATAACCATAAGTACACAGGTTACATATACAAGTGTATGGCGTTTTCCATCTTTTAAAGGTGTTTAAAACCCTGAAGCAATTTTACCTCTCAAAAACAAGACAGACAAAGTACGTATGATGTAATACCGAGGCGCGTTCGTGCAACCATCGTAGCTGTGGAAAAGCAATAAGTACTACATTCTGGATGCATGTGTTGGTATCATTAGTTATCCAGAATGCAATGCGTATGCACTGTATTGAAATCTGTGGCATGTCAGGTTCTACAGTTTTTTCTCCACACTGTCTCATAAACGGCATGACTTTCGTAAAAAAAGTTATTGAATATAAAATGTGTGTTTTGATTTTCTCTACCAGCTTTATCTGTAACATTTATCATTATACGAGAAACTGAGCGAGATAAGATCAGAAATTATATTGGTTTATATGTAACGTACACGTTATTCTTGGCCGATTTTGATGAGACTTGAACTTTCTCTATAGATATGAGAAAATAGTTCCAATGCAAAATTTCATGAAAGTTTGTCCGGTAGGAGTTGAGTTGTTTCATGCGGACAGGCAGACGAACAGACAGACAAACATTAAAAAGCTCTTAGTCGCTTTTCTCAATTTTGCGAACGCGCCAAAAACATCAGTCTCAGTATCTTGGCGCTAAGACGGAATAGTATGTATAGCAAAAAATCGTTCTGCATAGTGACACAGCAAACACTCCTGACCGAGAAACAATATAGTTTATTGCTTCAAAAATCAGACGAGAAGGATCTTAAAACAAATCAGCCGACTGACACTGAGCATTTATCCTAACGAGGATTTACGAGTTGACGAATTGGGGCAAAAGTTTTAAATGTCTCGTGACCAGTCACTGTTGATTTCTTGTCAGATATAATCAAAAAGTTTATCTAAAAATATATAGATTTATCATATTCAGTGTAGCCTCCTTTTACGTGTTTCGGCTATCTATTTTGGTCACCTTCATGAAGGTGTACTTTGAAGAAGGTTAGGCTGAACGCAGTAAATCTACATATATCTAGACGCCTTTGTAGGTTACACTGGACAACAAAGTTAAAAACATTTTTTATATCTGTGATTAATAGTTTATTAATTTATTTTTTGAATCTATGAAGTTAGAAAAGGGACATAAAAGTTACTTGGCTCTAGTTTTAAAGTTATGCTTCACTATTGTATTTTACGAAACAGGTTGAAATATTATAGGGAACGGTGGATTAAATAAAAAACTAACTACTATTCAGTGGAAAAGAATGAGTTTTGTAGACTTATTCTATTTAGGGATAATATTTACAACGTAAATTGAACATCTGCACAGTATTTTTCATGTAAGTTAATCATTTAACACAAAAAATAACTTTTTTTTCCGTTTTGCCTGTCGCTTATATTCCACGGTAGGGGCAACCGTTGCCAAAGTCCAGCAGTAGTCGGCGAGCATAGCACAGTTCCATTTCCCTTAATATCTCTTCTCCATTGAAGAAATGTGTTGATGGAAACGTTCTCCGTGTTCATCACTCACTACAACACAATTCTCTGGGAAAAATCCAAATTGGAATGAAGGAAGTGTATTTTTAGTGACATGTTGCAGCCTAATTTCTGGTAGCTCTGCAAAAGGTTTGTTGACAAGCTCCTCATAGTTTTGAGCCCTTCTGTTTCTCCCAGATCCTTTTACTACAAATTTAAAACTGTCCCAAGGCGCCTTTTCGTCGTCTTGAAGGAGCTTGTCGAAGTATTCGTCCTTGATAAGTTCTCGTATTTGTGGACCAATGAAAATACCTTCTTTCAATTTTGCCTCACTTAGTGTGGGGAACTTTTCTCATGAGTAAATGAAGGCAGCTTCCTCGTGGTTCATGGCCTTTACAAAATTTTCATCAGACCAAACTTTAAATCCATGGATGGCAACAAAATTTTACTCGGTTCCACTTGTGGTTGATTTTCCACATTCATAATTCCTGGTTCCAGATATTTTCTGCCAGGCCAATATTTTCTTGAGTAAAGAAGAGAACGAGCTCTGCTGTTCCATTCACAAACGAAGCAACAATATTTTGTGAATCCTTGTTGTAGTCCAAGTAGTAAGGCAAATCACTTTTAGGTCACCACAGATTTGCCATTTGAATTTATCATAATTAATGGCTTCCATCAGAATTTTCATGATATGACTCCTTGTGCACTGAATGACCAACAGGAATAGAAGGTAGGGTGCTGTCATTGTGAAGGGGAACTTTTGGGACTCAACTTAGGCGAGCCTATAAAGAGTCGCCAGTCCAGAGGATTGTGATTAATATTGAATGTTTGCATCAGGCCATCAACATCAGTGCAAGCAACAAGGCCCCTTTCCATTTTAAAGAACTGAACTAGATCTTCGTGCATTTTACGATATACAGAAATTCTGACTTTTTTTATTACTCACCGTCTGTGAGCGCAGTGCTGACACCTGTATCCCTTCCCAAGTAACTATTTTACGCATTAAGCCACACTTCATGTATCGTGACAACTAGAGCCAACAATTAAATTCTGAGGCATATTTTGTCTCAGCACATTGAATTAGAAAAGAATCAACTATTGTGGTTATGAATACATTTTGTGTGTTATTTTTTATTAGAATGGGGATACGCTTGACAAGAAATTTCTTTATTTGGTTGCAAATGAGGAAACAAGAAATACACACAAACATTTTGGTGATATGAAGTATGATTTTGAATTCTGAATTAATCAGGGGATGAATGTGTTGCGGAATGTGACCCTGTATCTCTGGCTGAGTTCCTCCCGTCCTTTCGAAAGTTCGTATTGTCTTCAGCTTGAAAGGTCAAGCAGCTCAAGAACAAATCATTGAAAGCTTTCTAAGCACCCACCAAAAGACACAGTCACATCCCTTAAGATGTAAATCCTAAGCCACCCTGCTGTAAACACCCAAAATCTTGCAATATTAACCTGTTTTTCAATCCTCTTATGCCTCATGTGCAAATAATTTACAGAAAAATGACCCCTGATATTGGCAACTTCAATGATTTGTATAAAGGTTTCCATGCTTCGCCCGCTTGTCCTTATGACAAGAGCGGTACTAGAATAAAAGTGAAGATGGAGCATTGGTGAATGACTCACATCTGAATATTTAGTTCGCAACTCAAAATGAAATACTAAGACTCTCCATTACAAATGACAGTCGTATTACGTAACATTAAGTAATGCTTATTGTTGCCTGTCGATTTTATAATTGTAAGTAACATTCATTTATAATGTGTAAAATGCAAGTGATTTTGAAGCAGGTGTTACGAACACTTGCTGCAGCGCGTTGACTCATTGTGAACTATACAGTATTAGATCGAACAACTTGCAGAAGCAGTGACCCACCGTGCCATAAACATCAACCAGACATCGCAGGGATATTCCCTTTGAGCGAAGAAGACTAAAATTTGCACAGCCGTTTGTTTGCAGTAGAATATACAATATTGTTTAGAATTGAAAGAAGTATTTATTAAATTATTTATTATTTTTAATGAAAAAGGTATTTTGTCCATACACAAGCATGTATTTTTTAACGTGCTCTACGGTCATCTCTTGGTGTATACGTCCTTGAAGATGACATTGTAGAGGTCGAAACACGTAGAAGGGAAATAAGTGACAAGTGATTAAACTGTTAATGGTGGTGCAATTTGTTGGATCTCATACTCTATAATCTTTCTATTGCACGGATTGTGAATTACGTCACGTTATGACGTATGCTGTGGAAAGTACCATTATGACACAAGGTAAGGTCTATACGCTTTCGATTATGATGACTTGGCACTTTAATGTCATCAGATATGATAGTGTGGGTTTGTTCTCCTGTCATTACTATCACTGTACTAAATAACTCTATCTTACCTAGCTTTGCAAAATGTTTTTCTATTATATTTTCGTCAATCACAATATTCTTGTAGTTTGGAATTTCAGACTTCTCCGGAAATGGGCTGACGACTGTCACCTCGTGACCTCTCTCTGCAAGTTCTTTCACAATGGCTACATTCACAGCCATGTGACTCTTCGAAGGCAATGGAAACAGGCCTAGAATTTTGGCTGATTCGGACACGCTCATGACTGTTACAAGCAACAGCATCCCTACACATTTTGATCTTACCTAGAAAAACGGAGACAAAAACAGAATGAAAGTATACAAGGAGTGAAAATACTTGCATATAAGTATAGTACGTGGGCAGGGATAGATCAGTCGGTATAGCGACTCGCTACATGTTGGATATTCTGGGGTTCAAATCCCGGTGTGGGGAGAATACCGCATCCGTCCAGACAGGCTCTGGGGCCCAACTGGTCTTCTGTACAATGGACACTGCGTCTCTTTCTGAGGGAAAAGTGGCAGGGGCGTGGCGTTGATCACATATCCACATCTAGGGCACAGGTTGAAGCAATAACAGCTCTACCCTTCTACGTTCTCTCTGGGATTTCGTAGCCATTTATAGGGTAATATATATGTATAGAACAAGAGCTGTATTCACGTAATTTACCACATATTGCTTTATTTCATATTTAGCACGATTATGGTAACTTTAATACTCACGGAATCTGTCTATACTAGAGCAAAATTTTGTAATAGAATTTAACATATTTCTTTACATCTAAATTAATTAATAGAAAGTCTTAATTACTACGTACAACACAAAGTATCATATGTGCTTTTTATGCAAGACATTTCGAATATTTCATATTGCCATCATTTCATGTAACGCTTGTAACAGCTCTTTAGTTCTAATACGTACAACGGCATAGTGTGTCACGTGCTTAAATTAGATACAGACATACATACATACATAATTATATACACACATACATACATACACACATACATACATACATACATACATAAATACACACATGCACACATACATATATACATAATACATACACACACATACATACACACGTACATACATACACAAATACAAACATACATACATACACACAAACACACACACATACACACATACATACATACATACATACATACATACATACATTACCACTGTCATCTCTTTAAATGTTTCAAGAATTATTTACAGGTTGGAACAGGTATGATTACCCATTGTTCCTAATGGTGTATCTGACACTCTTGCTCTTTCTTATATAAATTCCAAAGAAATAAAAATTCTGATTTCTTTCTAGAAATCGTATCAGGATTATATATATATGTTTGGCGATTTATTGAAATACAAAAATAACGAATCTTACTTCCATTTTATTGCTCGTACGCACTAACACTCTCCCAGGATTACACTCACGCACCCAACGAAGTGTCAAATTAAATAGTGATATCTCAGTATCTCCACAAATGAACTGACAAAGAAAAGGAATTATCTTCTTTATCGGAGAATAACCACTCATGAAAAAAGATACGTGATACAGCGTTTTGCTCCTTCGTATCAGCTTAAATTGAAACCAGAACTTGACCTGTGTTTATCGCATTACTTAACGGTACAAAAAATATTCTTATAGCATAAGCGATATTTGGACAGAACTGGACTTGTGTTTATCGCATTGCTTAACGCTAGAAAAATATTCTTGTAACATAAGGTATATTTGGACAGAACTGGACGTGTGTTTATCGCATTGCTTAACGCTACAAAAATATTCTTATAGCTCAAGGGATCTTATGTTTATTGGAACGTGCATCATTGTGATAGTTGAAGAATAAAATACCAACTTGATGACACTTGCTATTTTATTTCACTTCTTATGTGCTCAACATGTTTCGGACATTAATATATCCATAATCAGGAGCTTGCGACTATTCAGTTGAATTACCACATTTGTTGTATTTTTTTTTTGGTTCGATGTGTGTTGGAGTTTCGGTGTGTTTCGGTTGGAGTGGTATCCGTGTTGCAGGCTGAAGCCTGCAACACGGATACCACTCCAAACCAACCACACCGAAACTCCAACACACATCGAACCAAGAATAATACGACCAATGTGGTAATTAAACAGAATAGTCGCAGGCTCCTGATGATGGATATATTCATTACCGAAACATGTTGAGCACATAAGAAGTGAAATAAAATAGCAAGTGACATCAAGTTGGTCTTTTATTCTTCGACTAGCACAAGGGATATTTCGAGGTTGCCATAAACTGTGCAGAATTCGAAATTATTGGCACTACTTACAATTGTATTCTACGAAGAAAGTAAATTTATATTAAGTCTAACATAAATATACTCCATATGACGAAGTTACTATTTAAATTTTTGCATATTGTTCAGGAAAATTGTATTATTTGAACATAAAAATATAATTTATTTCAACCAACTATGCACAGTATATACATATTATTTTTAACAATATTTATATTATAATAATTCCTATATGTTTCGATACATTATTTCATCTTCAGGGAGTTTCACAGTTCTACGTCACTGAAGTTACGTAGTTTTATATACAAAAATTCATAAAAATTATCAAATTAAAATATTTATGTGGTTGATGATAAAATGAAAGCTATACGACTTTACAATACAATTTGTGGAAGTAATATGTTTATGTGGCCGCATATACGACATGGATTTTCTGTAATATTAAAATTTATTGGTTTAGTTATAAACTCTAGCGGCCTATACAAATTATAGTGCAAAACCTGTAATACTCTCATATGTTGGTCAGACTGAAAGATCAATAGGAATAGGACATCGCGAACACACAAGATATATCATAACAAACAATAAACATGAATAGGGAAATGCAGACCAAATCATAAAACTACTAAAACCATGCAACATAGAAAGCAATATGAACTGTTGGGAATAATTTTGCACACAGTTTTTCCAACAACAAAACACATTAATTGATGGACAGCAAGTCAACGACCTAAACCCATCGCACACCTTTGCTAAAGTCATAAGACCACACGTCACGTAGCAAGATATCCGACACAGCTCAGTAATCACCACCCCAGCACACAGGCAACTTTAACACAGGTTAAGTCCATCATACACCTTATTCAACGTCTGTGTTTATATTTTATCAGCCCATACACTTATACATTAATTTTCTTGCATCTATTACAGAAAATTAAGATTGTTTATACGACCACACAAACATATTACGTCCACAAATTACATTGTAAAGTAGTATGAACTACATTTTAACAACAAAAACCACATAAATATTTTATTTTGATAATTTTAATAAATTTTAATAATATAAAAAGTATGTAACATTAGCGAAGTACAACTGTGAAACTCCCTGAGGATGATACAAATGTATCGAAACATGTAGAAGTGATTATAATATAAATATTGTTAAAAACGTATATGCATATTGCGTTGTTGGTTGAAAAAAGAAACTACGTACAAGATGCACGGTAGGTATTGTACATAAAAATGAAAATATAATATTACAACATGAACAGCATTTTATGGAAAACAAAACGAAGATCAACCAGAATGCTTTAAAAATTCAGCACATTTCCTTGTTGACAAAAAATGTGCAAAATGAAAGTCTAGGGATAGCCTCCTGTACAGTAGGTACCGGGTCTATCCCGGGGTAGAGGCGGCCGGTGCGTGGGGCTGACCCCCACCCCATCTAGTGCCGAGGTCCTCGAAAGAGTAGAACTATACCTCTACTCACCCTAAGGGCCTTAGCGGCCTGTAAAAAAGGGTGAAAACCTACCTACCAAGTCTAGGGGTATTTTGTAGGTGCGTTCGCATTGGCAAACATGGATCTTTTGAAGGTTGTGCAATTAAAGGATTAAAATTATTGTTATTCAATTATTCGTGTTTTGTAATATAAGTGAAGATAGTTATTATTATTCTTATACAAAAGAGAAGTAGTATTTTTTTTCTTCATTTTAAAAGGAGAAAGAAAGAACGTGGGTGAGAAACTTTCCGTAGCGTCAGTCTCTGATAATTTTTGGCATATATAAGGAAACTTAAGAGTGGGCTGGGTAGCTCAGTCGGTATAGCGAATGACTACGGGCTGGACGATCCCGGATCGAATCCCGGTGGAGACGAAATTTTCCTTAGTCTGCGTCGAGTTGTGCTGCAAGTCAGTCGCACAGCGAAGAGCAGTAATAGTGAAAAGTTTAGTGTAGTTTCTAGTTTTACATAGCAGTGTATTGTGAGTGAAGTGGGAACATAGAAGTAAACACAGCAATGAGTGACAGACAGAACTCTATAGTTTGCCCTTTCGACTTGAAAAGCCCGAGAATCAATGCATATCAAATTCATGAATGGCTCTATGACAAACTACATCTCAATGAGGACGATATTCGTGTGATTCAAATTTATGGCCCATGGGGGAAAGTGTACATAAAACTCGTGAAAACCGAACGAATGATGGATGTGTTACAACCAATATAGGGCGATCTCGAATTCCATCACGAGAATGGGGAACTCAAGAATGTGTCGGTGGAAATAGCAAGGGTAGGAATAAGGCGCGTTCGTGTGGCGGCCCTTTCTCCTGAAGTCACAGAAGAACTAATCTGGAATATCTTGTCTAAATATGGAGATGTGAAAAGGGTTCCTGACGAAATATGGTCGCAAGTATATAGAGTTCGTGTCAAAACTGGAGTACGACTGGTAGACATAGGTCTATATAAACACATCCTTTCAAACATGAAAATTGAAGGACACCGCGCACTGATCTCTTATATGGGTCAGCCCATGACCTGCTATGGATGCAGTGAACCAGGGCACCAAACCAGCGAAAGTCCATATAAGAGGAAGAATGGTAGTCGAAAGACCGACCACGCAACAAGTACACGGACTAATATAGTCAAACGTGGGTTAGAAAGGGTTGAGGATGACAACACTGGTAAGAACAAAAAAGCTAATGTCTCCCATACCAGTGATGTACAACAAGACGACGGATTACAGTCCATTGACCATGAATATGAAAGTCCGAAGGACAATGAACCGATGGTCGTGGGCGACCTAGAGAGTTCAATGCCATGCGGGGCAACTCCATCGTTTGTAAACGTAAACATGAACAATGAGGATAGTAGAATAGTAGAATGGTTGCCAAAATGGTACAGAAATGCCGTCAACGATGCGGAGGTAGAACAAGACAGTGAAAAACCGGGAAAAGTGAAAAATCGAAACAAATTAACGACTATGAGCAGAAAGAAAAGGAGAGTGATGAATAAAGTACAGATGCAGGGAATACCCAAATATCCCAGCCTAACGGTCCTAAACGAATCATAAAGATAAAATTCGACAAAGATATGCAAAAACCACGGGAAAGAACCAGAAGTAAAGCGAGGCTAAAAATGCCTCACCAATCCTAAACACCGGGTACAAATTGTATACACTTATAAAGTAGCAACACTAAATATAAACGGGCTCATGTCGACTACCAAAATGGGAATGCTGAATGACTTTTACGGTGACAAGATATTGATATAGCACTGCTGCAGGAAGTAACGCATAACAACTTCGACTCATTAAGAGGATACGTAGCAATAGTAAATGAAGGAACTACACAGAAAGGCACAGCAATAATAGTAAAGGAAGGCCTGTCAATTTGTAACATCAGACGTCTACCGTCAGGAAGAGGTATGGCGGGAATGTTAAAGGACACATGGCTAATACAAGGTCTGTAAATAAAGTAATGAGACTGATTCAATATAAATCTGTACTTACTTTTAAACTACAAATCGAGTTTGTCCCCTTCAAAATAGTTCCCTTGGGAGGCTACACACCTTCGGAG
>Ga0123357_10008155_pt1 | contig 13053 bp, 6 predicted proteins | sample TergutEmb28metaG_FD_89873 | JGI IMG/M metagenome (GOLD analysis project Ga0123357, IMG submission 89873) | Embiratermes neotenicus P4 segment gut microbial communities from Petit-Saut dam, French Guiana - Emb289 P4 | ecosystem: Host-associated > Arthropoda: Insects > Digestive system > Gut ...
CCCACAGGGATTCGATCCCGGACCGTCCAGCCCGTTGTCAGTCGCTATACCGACTGAGCTACCGGGCCCACAAGTGGAATTCTACTGTGTTTAACATACAATACCATGTGTGCCATTTTATGCGCGAATTGTATAAATAATTTTTACATTTTTCCATTCCTTATATTGTGATTCAATTTTTACAGTGTGACCAGCAAATGCTTACACTTCGTTAAATTTACAGTAATGTACGCCAACTTCCTACTTGTTTCGGGCCTTACTGGCCCATCATCATCAGGGAGTGCATAGTTGTGTAAAACAATCATCCAACCTTTCTGTCAACCCCAGTATGTAGAACTGTCGCAAGTTTTTCACTGTGTGATTATTCACACTCGAACCTACAGGGTGCTCCAACTACTGTGCTCATATCTCTCTTTATGAAAATACATTCACGAACTTGCGACAATTCTGCATACTGGGGATGATAGAAGGGTTGGACGGTTATTTTATACAACTATACACTACGAGATGATGGGCCGGTGATGCCCGAAACATGGAGGAGTTTGAGAATTAAAATATTATCGTAACTCTATTGAAGTGTGTGCATTTGATGGCCACATTGTTACAGCTGTATAAATAAATCTGGATTAGTTAGGGTCGAACGTCGAGGATTTAGACCAACAGAGATTATCTGCTTTAGCTTCAATCTGCAAATAACCCCAGTATTAAGCGCTTTCCTCTGGTTTACTGTGAGTTATCTTCCTGTTTTATCTGTAACGTTTGTGCCTTTTTGTGCCGGTCTTTTGGTTAATAAACCGCAGTCTTGAAAAGTGGACTAAGCAAAGGAGACTACCGAAGCCACACATTTACTAGGGCAGAAGCGCGTCTTTGAACGACATGGGTCGGTTACTAATTGTATACAAAATACTCGTGTAACGTACCACGTAGTTAGTTCTTAAACAGCTTAAACAACAACATAAACAGATATCAGCTGGCGTGGCTGACATATTCAGTTCCGGGGTTATTGAATATTTTGCGTATCATGTTTGACGTTTGTGTGTTATTTGTGGAGGATTCGCATTTTAGAGCATACCACGGCTTCTTGTGGGCGTTTACGTTAGTGAATCATCCCCAAATAATAAGGTACCTGTTATCGACAGTGTGCATAGATGTAATAACTTTTTTGCATGAAGATAAGTGGGAGTGTATGTATTTCATTATCACAGGCAAAACGTATTAAGATGTTTCTTAAAAACAACATACACATTAAATTTCTTTGCAGGGGTTACGTGCCGTATATGATGCGCATACAGTTCAATGCAAAACTTCTTGTGCTACGTGCGCATGCCTTTGGGTTTATGCTTTCTTGTTATCGAATTTCCATTGATTGTATATAACTGTGCTCTAGTCTGATCTGGCATTATACATATTATTGTAAGAACAGCCCCTTACGCAAAGCTGAAGATTCCGGAATTTAATCTGTCATGCGCGAATGCGTAATTGTGGCAAATTCTGTATCCGAGGGCCAGTGGTGACGCTCTTGAAAGGCAGAAATGCTGTCGCCGTAGCAGTGCTGTACTCGGAACTCGTAAATGTTAATGCTATGGCAGGGTGATTTATTTACTGTGGAATGGGAAGGTTAGAGAAGGAAACAGTCCCTTTTGACTTTAAATTACTCCCTGTATATTGACGCAGATAGGCTGAGGAACCTTACAATGCCAAGCCAGTCTGTTTCCCATCGGGATTCGAAACTAGTACTTGTTTATCACCATTCTGCTACCGCTTTAATGCAGTGTGTATCTGAAATGCTTGGACACGATTCAGGCCTGAGTAATTCACACGACAATAAAGAAAAAAATGTAACATTGGGCCGGAAATGAGAGATTTTTTAGTTTAATTGAAGGATCACACTAAACAATAAATACCGTAATTATGTAATATTTTACTTACAGCTGACGTAATACATACAGAGTACAGTTTGCCAGTTTAATAACTATCGAGTTCTTATTGCTCCTCAGGTCACGATTCGCAACAAATGCTCAAAATATCCTCCACCTCAATCGATGCACGCATGGTCACATCTGATCATGGGCTGTCGCACACTTGCAAAGGTCCAGGGGCGGTTGCGAATGATTTCAGAAACATCAAGAAAGCGTTGATGAATTGTCTGTTAATTTAAAATTGGTGCTGAATACACCGAGGTGTTTTGGTATACCAGCAGATAGAAATCTAGAGGATTAAATGGGTCAGCGGTTTTGGGGCTGTAGCTCGGAAACTAAATGTTTGCGGACATGTTTTGATATGAACGTTTTTCCTGGTTTTGGTGTGAGGGGACTCGTTGTTGGAGTTTGTCCAGGTACTTTAGATACGCCCTGTATAACTATTGACAAGAGGCTTCCGATTTGAGTACCTATATAGGTTCTTCCTCGGAAATGGTCTATCCAGCTCAATGTTCGTTTCTGTCCTTCGATTAATTCTGCTTGATAGCATTTTTTACTTGGCGCGACAGGCCTTAGTGGGCCAGGGCTTCCTCATTGTCGAGGCTTCACGATCACACTCAGACACACCACAGTCGGTAGTACTCCTCTGGACGAATGATCAGCCGGACGCAGAGACCTCTACATGACAAAACACAACACTCACAAGAGACAGATATGCATGTCCACAGAGGATTCGAACCCGTAATCCCAGAAATTGAGCGGCCACAGACCCACGCTTTAAACCGCACGGCCACCGGGATCGGTTCACCTTGATGTAAATCCTGCTTAATGGGATTCCAAGGGACTTGCTTTCTATTAGCAGTCTTGATGGTCGTCATGCTTGGAGTATGTAGCGACAGGCCAATATGCTCTGTGTGTTGCATAAGTGGGTCTGCTGAGTACTGTAGACGGTTGTTGGCGGCGGGAGTGCGGGGAAATGGCTCTGGTAGGTAAAGTGGGGGGAGCTGTCATAACCATTAATTACTCAGACAGTTTGTTTGGGTGATATGAAAACCGTGTTCACAGAATGTGTGTGACTGATACGTAACAATGGCAAGTATGACCTGAATTTGACTGGCGCGAGGTACAATCCTGGGATGTATCTGGACGGGGTTTGTGGTGGTATGTTTAAAATGTTTGGGAGGACCCGTCTCCTCCGTAAAATTTAGTTACGATGAATGTATTTTATAGTGTCAAATGACGGAAATAAAGAGTCTACATTCATTGGTACACTCCTGTAATGAAAAGCCCCATGCTAATTGCTTCTTGGAAGCCCCCTTCTGGTAAAAAAAATTATGTATTCATTGTTGATACGGATGAATGGTGGATTTTTGATAACTGTGATGAATCGTCTGATGCTGTAACGTGAAATTTCTTGGATAGTTGAGTGGAGTTTCAAGGGACCTGACACGATGCCAAGATATGTTGGCTGTATGTCCGTTGTCTGCCGGTACTGGGACCTCTTGTGCTCGAATTCCGCTTCGGTATCCCGTAGATTATATCACTTTTGTGTTTAACCGTTCAGTGCCTGCCTCGGTGCACTGTAAGGTCTTGGGTATATTTGAAGGTACCATAAATTAAAACCCTCGTTCCATTCTGGGCAGTGGATGGAATTTGAACCCCAGAGTCATTGAAAGGTTCAAGGCGTTGTGACTGGCCCGTTCCTGCCACGAGACTAATAGTTTAACATTTTAATAGCTACAACTATACTGAAGGTTATTTTCTATCTAATGTTCCACAATTTCCAAAGGCTTATTGCTTTTTTTGGAAGGTTTCCAGGCTTCGCCCGTTTGTCCTTCTGGTAAGAGCAGCGTGTAGATGAAGATGAGTGTGTGAGTGTGGAGTACTGATAGAATGATATTGACAGGGGGAAACCGAAGTACTGATAAAAAAACTTGTCTCAGTGCCACTTTGTTCACCACAAATAATCCCACGTGGACTGACGTGCCATCGAGTCCGGGCCTCCGTGGAGACAGCTGGCATATATATATATGTGTGTGTGTGTGTGTGTGTGTGTGTGTGTGTACATACACACTCATACAGACACATGTACAGGTTTGATTCCTACTTCACAAGGAACCCAGCCCATGGGTGTTAATCTCGTTTAGCGATACAATCTGGGGTTTTCATGAGAATCATACGAAAGGTAAATGCGCTGTGGCAAAATGCCCAGTTTCTGAATATTAATCCCTGTAATACAAATTAACCCGCATTTTATATAAACATTTAGTGAATGCCTCGCAGAGAACACAGTGTGCTTTCATTGGAAAGCTCGGTCGCTTAGTATCATGAAAGTTGTATAAGACTCACACAAATGGGGTACGTCGAAAAGGTGCGGAGTCTTTCATGTCAAATCTGACGGTACCTACACTAACCACTAGGCTTTAAAGGGTGATGCATGGTTGTACATGCTGTAACCGCCGAACTTTATACAGTTAAAGAAAATAAAAACTTATCATTAAATTGTGGAAGATATGCTGAGTAGTATGCGTATGAAAAGTGAGTGTGTAAGTCGTGTGTATAGAAACGAGTCTGATTGCTTAATCTCTCTGTGGTATTGCGTACGTCATAGTAATGAGTGAATTCAGACTTCTGCCGCGAAGGATATGAGATCTGCTGTCTCCTGGGATAAAAGCAGCGTATATTGGCAATTCGTTACCGACGTCAGTAAATAATTATCTCTATACGCTGCGCGATTTCCCAGAAGAGCGCATATCTCACGGTAATGAGTTGATTTGTTGCGGAAACGCGTGTTACTGCAGAGCTCCCTGTCCGTGCTGTTGTAAAGCTAAACACATCGTACTCAGTAAATTTACAACAAGAACAATCATCTTATGTTTATTGAACCGTGCAGCATTGTGATAGGTGAAGAATAATCATGTTTCATTTATGGCCGACTTTGTTGAGTACTGGAAATAGAGAAGAGTGCTTAGAATATGAATTTCATGTCTTGAGACCTGAACATTGTTACAGACGAGGTTTTTATTCTGTGAGCCTTATGTTTAGAAATGTGAGCCCTTGTATTTGTTTTTAATAAAGTGTATAAAACATATTCTTGTAATAAAACCAAAGAGATGCACTAATTTCTCAGATTTATCTTAGGAATAGAGCTTTATGTGTTTCGGACAGTTTCTCTGTCCGTCATCAGGAGTCTAGTATTGTACACACAGCAAAAGGTATATGTCATACAGGTTATGCTGACTGCTTGCTAGCGGGATCAGGATCCCGCTAGCAAGCAGTCAGCATAACCTGTATGACATATACCTTTTGCTGTGTATACAATACTAGACTCCTGATGACGGACAGAGAAACTGTCCGAAACACATAAAGCTCTATTCCTAAAATAAATTTGAGAAATTAGTACATCTCGTTGGTTTCATTATAAGAATATATCATGAGGCACGGTCCTCTGAATGTAAAATTTGTATAAAACATAATCTAAACTTGTCGTGTTGTGCCATACAAGAAACATTGTAGAACATACCAACACACCGTACGTTAATGGGTTTACTGTATGTACGCATTTTATACAAGGAATGCTTAATTAAAAAGTTAGTGAATCCAACAAGCGATCCACTTAAGACAGGTAACAACATTTACGCTTGAACTGTACACACATTCAGTTTAAGCAGCAGGGCACAGTTAACGGTACGGCTCATTTCTCATTCCTGAAACAATTATCGCGCTTCGGTTTCTTGTGCGGTCTCTGTTGTGTATTTTTAAAACCTGAGTCGCGGGTACAGAAGTTGGCAACAAGTGTGTCCCCGTTGTATCATGCATATATTCCATGGGATTCCATAGCGGTATGGATTTATTCGGATTGGCGATTATCCAGTCGGCAGTGCAGTATGTTCCTTGTACCCTTCCCTGCTTCCCCCTTACCCCCTGCCCAGCGTAATTCTCAAAATAGCAAACGTCGTAGCGTTACCTGGGTCAGTATGAAAAACTTCACCGACGCATCTCTGTGTGAGAGGTCGTGACTGTAACCTGACTTACGTAACGGTCCTTACGGCATACAGGTGCACTGAAGTATCCAAATTTGAGGGATCTAACTCAGGGGTGTACGCACTAGCCTATTTCTGATGGCCATTAATGGTGCGGTGTCGGTAGTTATTGGAATCCAGAAGCAGCAGTTAAGAATGCGGCAGGCAATACTGGCATTTTGCCCTTTGTAGAGTGTTCAGTTTTGAACGGACACATACGTGAGCATATTAGTGTGCTATGGGTCTTCTGGGATGTGACATACTGCCTCCATCTTCAGGGTTACAATGAGCCCAGTCAAGTTCCCAGAATGGCTAGTTACGTAGAAAGGAGAAAGCGAGGGACCGCGGAGTATAGGGATTCACCAGAAGGAGAAGAAAGGAAAGCCAAGACGAGCTGCCCCAGCAATTCTAGGGGGTGAGGGGGGTAACAATTTCAGGACAGGCAGGAGAAAAGAACCCCTCTGCCTAGTGCACGTGACTGCCCGTTTGCAGGGCACTTGCCTGCAGCCTTCAGAACTTGTACTTACGAAAGAAAAACAAAAGAAGGCTTAAAGGGACGATGGTGCGAAAAAGCGAAGAAGCCAGGTGGAAGATAGGATTTTAAGGAACAGGGGTGAGGGAAGGGAAGGAAGGCAAAGAGGAGAGTGCGTATGTCTCCGTTTTGTCCTTTCCACACTTTCCACTTAATCCCTTGCATTTTACTCCATCCTTGGACCCAATTTCATAAACAGACTTTGTAAGGCCCGTTGACAAGCGAGTGTTTAACAAATGTTGCTAGTTTTCAGTGTTCTCTACGGACGACAAGAAAACTCTCCTAGATCCTACTCCATTTTGAGAAACTTATAGTTCCTCCCTTGGCTAAAGAAACTTCATTTTAGGAAACAAGGAAGTTCACGATTGTGTTGACAAGAGCCGCTCCCCGGATTCTGTCCTTGTCTAGATGAACAGAGTCCATATCATCCCATCCTACTTCTTGAAGACCCATTTTGATACACTGTCATTAACGTGTAAGTCTTCAATGTGGTCTGTGGCCTGTTTTCTTTAGATTTTTCCCACCAAAACCCCGCATGAAATTCTGTTCTTCCCTTCGTGCCACATGACACCCATCTTATCCGCCTAATAACACTTGCAGAAGAAGCTCCTCATGCAGTTTTCTCCCGACTCCTTTGACGTCCTCCCACTTAGGTTCTCCTGGTTCCAAATACTAGCATTTTGCCGAGTACTGTTTTTGCGAGCACCGAGAGTGTCCTTGCTCTTTCCGTCATGTGAGTGACGCGGTAAATTCAATGGTAGTACTGTATTGTATTATCAGCAAACCGGACCTTTTTTTTGAGAGGGGGGGGGGCCCTTCTCAAAGTTACTAGCAACTACTACTAGCCTTGTCATGTATGTCATTCCATCGGCTTTTCCACATAAAATCACGCGACTCCCATCAGGCAGTTTTTCGTGGAATTTTTCACCAAAACGTTACGACGTACACTTATTTTTGATAAAATTTGACAAAAACAATAGGCTCTTTATGTACACGTATGCCACTGCTTGTTATAATGGAGACAGTCTGTTCTGTGTGAGATAGGAACTGAGGCCGAAGAAACAATTGAATATCTAAACATATCTTCTTTTACGTGACAAATAAAGGATATATTGCGCTTTACGAGATACGTGCGGGAACAAGTTACCTTACCGTTTGCCGGAAGAGTACAAGGAATCCTCTATGTTCAAGATATAGCCAGAGGGGCGGGAAAAAACAAACAGTTGGCGATCTGAACCACATTCCGCGCGAAGAACAGCAGAAACTTATGATTACTCTTTTGGGCTGAATTGAAACAGGCATAATCAAGAATAATATGAACAATAACAGAATGAAGGCGCTTGAAATGGTAAGCCTGCCAACATTTCCTAAGTTATTTATGATACTGAGCGGGAATTGTAAAGTTGAGAAATTTCTATCCACTAAATTTTTTTTCTACGAATTTTGAGAAGGCCGCCATTACTCGATTTTAATGGCGGAGTACCTCGGTCCAGCTCGCGAATCACCAGTGTTCCGTGTTCCGTGTTCCGTAGGATCATAACTGTGGAACCTCTGCTCTAATCCATCGGTAACTTCTGCCTCTGCTCCAAACTGAAGTGTAAGGGTAGCTTAGTTAGATAATGACTAGGTATGAGTCACATCACCGGGGATTTTTCTATTCTCCAAATGATCCGGGCCGTCACTGGAACCCACCCAGCCACCTCTTCGGATGGTATCGGGCAGGCTCTTCCCGCAGCATTAAAGCGACGTGTTCATTAATCTGAATCCAGTACCGAGATTAATGCGTGGAACTGTACCTATACTTCCCCATACGTATTAATGGTGTACTACTTATTACGTTTGTGGAAAAAATTATATTTTACTTCTCGTGCGTCGTTCTGAACTAAGACGTGTTCTGACGTGGGCGGTGTGGCTTTCAGTTTGCTGCTGCAATTGGTGTAGGCTTGCAACAAGTTTGACGTATACCGGACGGTCACCCCTCGAATCCAGGTGCATTTTACACGTGTGTCTGAACATACTAGGTAATGATTCGAAAGCCATGGATTCCGCATGACCAACAACTTCATATGCAGGCAGTTACGTAGATTGTGAATATGTATGTAATGGCATTGCAAGAGATGCTGTGTTGTCGAATAGCGTTGAATATTACCATGTATTTTCGTATTCAGTCACAAATTAAAAACCAACGTAATTAATTGATTACAGGGAGACGATCATAACTGCCTTTAATCCATCTTCTCCATGTTTCGGCCAATTGTGGAAGGGTTGAAAGGAGTAAAATGAGAAGTACTTAACCACTAACCTTTGGAGACTACTCATTCGACTATTGGTTACTCCTTAATAATAACCCAGTTGTGTCGAAACGCCTCCCTATAAGCAGTTAATTTTGTTAATTTGTAGTTTGTGCTACTGTGCTGTATTTGTACATGGGGAGGACAAATATAGATCACGTCAATGTAATGGTCTTCTTATTGAGACGAACTGGAATGTAGGTTAGTGTTAATTGAAATAGTGCCACACACATTATCATGCCAAACACTGTTGTCAAGCCAGAACGTTACGTGTTTGTCGTGGCTACTGTTTTGCATTTATAGAAGTATGCTATTGTCTGAAACTGTAAGTGCGTAAGTAGCGCATGTCAGGTGTGATTTTAACAGTTTTTTTTCTTTTAATTCCAGATTGCTCGGGAGATTATGATACATCAAAATCTTGTGCACCGAAATGTTGTAAGACTTCACCACTACTTTGAAGACACCGTGAATGCATATATCATTCTTGAAAACTGTCCAAGGAAGGTTAGTTTGTAGAGATTGTGTTTTTGTCTGTAAGTGAGAGAATACCACAAAACATGAGCCTTTTGACACCAAAAGGAGTTGGGCTGGACGACCAAGGAATTATGGTTCGATTCCCGGCAGCGTCAAGAGATTTTTATTTTGTCCAATTCGTCCAGACCAGATCTGGGGGACACAGCCTCCTATTCTAGGGGTATCGGTGGGGCGCTTTCACCGGGGGTAAAGCGGTAGGGATGTGAAACTGACCAGGCACTTGCACCTAGTGCTGGGATTATGAATAAATGGCGCTACAACTCCACTCCCCACGTGAATTAGTGGCGTATGTAGGAACCAAAATCTGATGATGGAGACAGGCTGATAAGTCAGTGTGCCGAGATAGTGTCCTTTAGATTAAGGATCTTGAAGGTCAGTATAATAAGACGTCTATTTGAAACTTCAAGTACAAAAGTTGCCTTATTAAACCCAAAATACATTCAAAATAAATAGTATAAATTTGTGCGAGTTTAAAAGTATTTCATATTTTTTATTTTAGTACTAAGTATCTATTTTTGTTATTGTGTTAGTGATCGACATTGTTTATGTTATCAGTAGCGTAGATAAGCGGTCTGAGCTGTCCGCGACTCGATAATGGGACCCGCCCCCCTTATAATTAGTAACGAAATTATTCCCGTATCTCGTAACAGCGATCCGGAATACTGCCTTCTTTCAGAACAACGGAATCTAGTCCGAAAGAACCGACAACAAATTGGGCCGTCCTGCCCCACGAGGCCTCCCGCACTGCTACGTCTGCGTGGGCCTTCTCTACGCCACTGTGTGTGTCATTTAGAATTCCCACGCAGCATGTCTGTCTGTCACCTATTCCGTGTATATCCGACACACTTTATTTGAAATTGTTTGTATGTTACGTTAGTGGCTAGTAATTGTACGGTGGGATCATCATCATCATCATCATCATCCGTCACGAGTTAGGCCTTGAAAACCCTGTTTCGGCCTTATAATGGGATTAATTCCACAAATTCTCAAGCTTCAGGCGCAGGCAACGTTATGCGAGCCCCAGTGAAAGTGAGGTCAGAAGTCTGGAGGGTGCGTGAAACCGTGTGCGTGTAGATCGGTGTGTTTTTAGTTGAAGCGGTGGTGGTGCCAGTATTCATCTGCTTTCATAGCAGCTGCAGTCATGTGACTCAGGTAGGAGGACTGTAAAGTTAATGAGACTCGCGTTGAAGGTTGTCATACAAAATGACGGGGAGTTTTGCGTGTAATCCTGCTGTACAGTGGCCAACACACGCACAGTATCTAGGGTATAAATTTCTCGTCAATAACTAAGGTACGGATAATATAAAGTTAGATTATAAGTTACTACACTGAGATATTTCAATAAATACTTAGTTAACGGTTTAATAGGGTAAGTGCAAGCTCAGCAATTCAGCTTGCAAGTTAACATGCATGTCTGGGGTTACTACAGAAGGGCCATAGTCCAAGGGGAACTGTTTATGAACTGATGCTTTTATTCTTGGATATTATATTTATTGGCAGTCCCTCTGCCAGTTTTGAGATGGAAAATTTGCCTCATTGACATTTTTTGGAACTTATGCCTCTCCACAAAGCTGCATGGTTTCACATTCCGAATAAGCAGTATTTACAGTCACTGCTGCAAGAATCTCAAATCAGACATAATTTTCCAAGATGTGATAATTGTAGAGTGCACCTCTATAAAAAGCTGACATGTAAGAATGCCTTAAAGTACATATACTTACATACGTAAAAATACGTAAAATACATACATAAATATACGAAAATGATATGGGTCCATATGCCACAGGGTATTACTCTATTTCTTATTCTGTTCTGAAGTTGTGGTTAGCCTCAGTTCCTGTTAGACAAATGCTGGAGCGTTCAGTAACCTTACTCTGAAACTGACGGTGCAAGCCTTGCCTAACCAATCATTTACAGTGACAACCAAACACTCTTGCTTAATATTCAGTAGACAGCCATTTTTTATGTGATTGGTTCTGTGTTTGTTTCCTCACTCTTCTTCAGTGAAGGCTGTGAGAACACAATGAACTACATCATTCTGCCACCACAGACCCTTTACAAAGTGTCAGTATTTCTGTGGACCCCCTCCTCAAAATAACCTACTGATCTACATCAGTATTTCTGAATCTTTCTCGTGCTGGACCCCTTAAAATTTCATAGTTATTCTGCAGACCCTTTCCCTTAACCTAATGATTTAAACAGTATTTCAAAGTCTTTCTGTTACCACAGACCCCTTACAATGTCCCAAAATATTCTCAACTCACTGACCCCCACAGGCACATTCTGTGGTAACAAATAGATTTGGGATGTTTACGAACATAAAATATACTGAAACTGTAAAAAAATTGTTATTAAGCAGGGACGGATATAGGTTTCGTCAGGGGTCTGAAGTTACTGCAGGTTTTGGGGCCTCATTTAAGAAAATACAAAATTATGTATACAAAATGAGGTATGAAAGTGGATATTTATTTAGAAAGAGAAAAGGAATAACAACAAATTACAAATTAAAAAAAAAACGTGAGAAGTATCACCAACTTTACAAAATCCAGAAAAAAAAAACTTATATTTTTATTAATTAACTACCTGACGCACTTCAATAATATCCTTTTTCCTACATTTCTTGGCTGCATACTCTTTGATCGTCTCTTCATATGACTGCAGTTTTGTAATAGCATTTTATATAGAGAGAATAGACAGATAGTTCTGTCTTTCCTCTAGCATGTTTGATAGAACTTTTTTTTTTTAATTTTTTATAATTTAGAAAAGTTTCTTTCAGCTTCACAACTCGTTGTTGGTAATGTCATGTTAATTTTTAGGTTTGTTGTCAAGTTTGAGAAAGCCTCAATCAAGTTTCTTTCATATATGAGCTGTAAGATTTCTTAGTATTTTTAGGGCTTTGCTAAGGCCCCTTCTCAGGGCTTTGGAAGGGGCCCATGGAAGTGAGGGGCCCTGAAGCTTAAGCTTCATTAGCTTTACGGTAAATCCGCCTCTATTATTAAGTAAATATAAAAATTTACCAAAGAATTAATAATTTTCATGGTAGTCACGATCGCGAAATTGAGGTTAGGAAAAAGTAAAAGAATGCAATTTTCTGCTGATTATAATCTACTCAATTTACAGCCGTCAGATGAGAAGCACTGCGCAACTATTGCTTTCCCCGTTATTCTTCCATACTAACCATGTCATTTCTCATTGGTGTCACATACCCCATAGTTTACGCAGCATCACTGTGATGAAGAAACAAACTGAATATGAAGATTACTGTGGTGGAATCTGATAAGCAATTTGCCATAATAGTACTAGTGTTCTGTAGGGTAGGTGAGTAGGTGAGTACCTCTGTCCTGAAACGATGGTATGTGTGTCCCAGACCATGAATGTGTGCCATTACATCTCAACAGACTCTAATCTTCATGGTTACTGACATGAGAACCCAAAATCTTGCATGACTGTATGTGGCCAGACGAATAAATTTTGTGGTGCTCGGTGCAGAATCTTTTGTCTTCCAGGTTGCTATCCAAAAATTTAAAGATCAAGAACTATAATTTTGCCTGCTGTTTTGTATGGGTGTGAAACTTGGTCGTTGACATTGCGGGAGGAAAGGAAGCTGAGGGTGTTTGAGAACATGGTGTTGCGGAGAATATTTGGACCTAGGAGGGACGAGGTAACGGGGGAATGGAGGAGATTGCATAACGAGGAGCTAAATGATTTGTACTCCTCACCCAATATTGTGCGGGTGATAAAATCGAGAAGAATGA
>Ga0123357_10008156_pt1 | contig 13053 bp, 11 predicted proteins | sample TergutEmb28metaG_FD_89873 | JGI IMG/M metagenome (GOLD analysis project Ga0123357, IMG submission 89873) | Embiratermes neotenicus P4 segment gut microbial communities from Petit-Saut dam, French Guiana - Emb289 P4 | ecosystem: Host-associated > Arthropoda: Insects > Digestive system > Gut ...
ACTTCGCCCCTTCTGCTGCTCCAGGGGCGAAAGACCTCCATTATCACAGACCTGCCAACAGGTGTCAACACCCCCCTGCTTTTTTCTTGCCTGCCTCAGCAAAACCCGGGGGAACTTCCCGCCACGAAAAACTAGCTGGTTTCCTACAGGAAGGGAACCGACTACCGAGGTAAGGAATACCCATTACCGTCCAGGTACCGTTTGAACAGATATTTCAGACCAAAGCGCTACGCGTTGGGCGCGCTCGGCAAACTCAGGCCCTGGACAAACGTCTTCATAAACGGTGCCACTTTGGCCGCGATATCGTTGGCAATCAGGACATAAAAGTCTTCGGCGATGGCGAGTTGCAGATTGCGCCAACTGAACGAACAGTGCGAACTTTGCCACTTGAAGAAGAGTACCTGGGTTTGATTCATTTCGGCTTCAAGGTCAAAGGCCATCGCCTTCAACAGGAAACCATCCTTATCATTGGAGGAAGCCAGCCCTACCGAGAATTGCGCCATTTTGTCCTGAACAGAACTCTTCTCGAAGAGCTTAATAATGGCGTTGTCGTCGCCGAGCTTGGACAAGGAATCGAACATCACTTGCACCATCGCCGCGCCATTGGCGCCGATCAGACCACGGATCAAGGTCAGCACTTGCTGGCTGACATCGCCTTGCCAACTGCCGGCGGAATTAGAACCGGACTTGTCGTCCTGGATGATCCAGCCGAGATTGATCAGGGTGTTGTAGTAGCTTCGGTGCCAATTGATGACCCAACCATCGGCCTTACGATCGGGATATTCTTGGTTGGCCACCAGTTGGGCCAACAACGTTGAATGAATGGCCGCCGAACGCAGCGAGGCTGTCACCCCTTCGTTGAAGGAAACAATACCGTTTCCGATCACAAAGCCCTGACTCATTTTGTCGTTGAGTTGCAGATAGCCATCGATATCCATGGTGCTAAGCGGCTGCGCTGGCATATCAGCCTTGAGCTGGGTTTTGCCCAAGGAGGCTTTGGCAATCGGTAGGGATAGCTGGACAGTTTCTAAGAAGCGTTTGGCGGATTTGACAGAAGCAAAAGCGGTGTGGCGCATGGTTTTCTCCTAGTAGGAACATTTCGAAAGCCAACCGATCCAGATACAGCAATCGCAATCGTGGGGTGTGGATCGACTTGGCACGCTAAGACCATCGTCTGTGAATATAACATAATCCATTGCAATGTCATTGTACCCACAATAGGAACTTCAGTGCGGAAGTTGCCCCAAAAAGGCCACCGCTACGCTTTCCTCGCGGGTGCGGCGCATGGGGGGTAGGCTGCGCCAGACGGCCTTGCCATAGGATTTGTTGACCATGCGCGGGTCGCAGACGCACAGGAGCCCATGATCGTATTCGCTACGGATGAGCCGCCCTGCGCCCTGTTTCATGCTGATGACAGCGCGCGGCAGCTGGTGGTAGAGAAAGGGGTTGATGCCTTGTTTTTCCATGTGTTCGACACGTGCAGCAAACACGGGGTCGTCTGGCGGGGCGAACGGGAGTTTGTCGATGATGACGACCGACAATGCATCGCCCGGCACGTCGACGCCCTCCCAGAAACTCTGGCTTGCCACCAGTACGGCGTTGCCCAGGCGACGGAAGCGTTCCAGCAGCTCAGTGCGCGAACCCTCGCCTTGCAGCAGCAGGGGCAACGGTTCTTCATCCTGGCTCCCGTTTTGCTGCAAGCCTTCGGCAAGCAGTTCATGGATGCGGCGCATCGCCTTGAGCGAGGTACAGAGCACAAAAGCGCGCCCGCGCGCGGCACGGATGAGCGGTAGCGCGGCCTCTACCACAGCCTCGGTATACAAAGGGGAATTGGGGTTGGGCATACCGGTAGGGGCGTAGAGCAATGCCTGTTCGCCGTAGTCGAAGGGGCTGCCCCATACGCCGGTCAGCGGCGAAGGTTCCAGCCCAGTGACGCCGATTTCCCGGCAGTAATGGCCAAGATCAGTACCGATGGCAAGCGTGGCGGAGGTGAAAACCCATGCGCGGGGAGGCCCGCTATTGAGTTGCCGCCGGAAGAGGCTTGCCACGTCGAGCGGGGTGGCGTTGAGCGTCACGATATGGGTAAAGACTTCGACCCAGCGAATCATGCCATCTGCATCACCGGGATTGCGCCAATGTTCAAACCGTGCGGCTAGTTCCCGTGTACGGTGCAGGCAATTCGCCAACCCTTCGGAACGTTCGGCCTGGGTCTCCAACAAGACATCGAAACGCGCAAGTACCCCAACAAACGCAGCGAGTTGCGGCGCGAAGTCCTCCCGCCGCATGGCCTGTGCCGCCGAGAGTTTGACCGGTTCAAGGTCGAAGGCGAGGCGGAAATCCCTTGTGGCCTTTTCCAGTGCACGGGTTTCGTCGATCAGAGCCACACAATCGCGTGCGGCAGCGATGGTTTCGGAACGGGTATCGCGCGCAAGTTCCAGCACCTGCGATGTGGAAACGCTCTCCCCGAAAAAGAGGCTTGCGGTTTCCGGTAACTGGTGTGCTTCATCGAAGATGATTGTGTTGCAACCGGGCAGCAATTCCCCCATGCCTTCGTCTTTCAGCATGACATCAGCGAAGAAGAGATGGTGATTTACGATCACCACATCAGCTTCCATTGCTGCGCGCCGCGCTTGCAAGACAAAGCATTTCTTGACATCCGGACAATCCTGCCCAAGACAGTTTTCTCTGGTGGATGTAGCCGCCAGCCATGCGCCGGAGTCTTCCCGCACGTTGGTGCATGCGCTCCGGTCGCCACTGGGGGTAACTGGCGCAAAACGGGCAATGGCGCGCAGATCCGCCGCGTCCTGCGCAGTGAGGAACCGCCCATCGCGGCGGTTGCGTTCCAGGTGGTAGGGACAGACGTAGTTGACCCGCCCTTTGAGGAGTGCGGTCGTTACCGGCAGTTTGAGCGCGTCGCGCACGGTCGGCAAGTCGCGGGTAAAGAGTTGATCCTGCAAGGTGCGTGTGCCGGTGGAAATAATGGTCTTACCTCCCGAAAGCAGGGCCGGGGCAAGATAGGCGAAGGTCTTGCCTGTCCCCGTGCCCGCCTCAGCCACGAGCACACGATGACCCACAATGGCTTCCAGGATGGCCTGAGCCATTTCGAGTTGCTGACCCCGTGCGCGAAACCCTGGAACGGCTGCAGCCAGTGAGCCATCGGCCGCGAAGATGCGGGATAAATCAGGAAGCTGTTGCCCAGAGTCGCTCATCGGGAACCGTTCATCGTCTCACTAGAGCGTTTTCGATTTAAGCCTGTACATTCATTGCCCACTCCCGCCCCTTCGGGGCACCCTCTCCCACAAGTGGAAGAGGGGGGTTTTGTATCCACTTGAACCAAAACCGCTCTAATGGTGTTCGCGCACGAAGGTAGCAATGGCTTCAATGACGGCCTCGGGTTGGGTGAAAAAAGGGAAATGCCCGCAGCCATCAGCCTTCATCAATTTCGTCTGCGGAGCATGGCGCTGGATGGCTTCGATCTGGTCGAGCGTTGCGTATTCGTCCTGTACACCTTGAATGGCAAGCGTCGGGCAAGCGATGTTTTTCAGCGCGGCTTCAATGTTCCAACCGCGCCGCGCCGGATTAAGCCAAGCATGGCACCAGCCGTAAAAAGCAGAATCCACGTCCCGGTGATACTTTGCCAGCCGCGTGCGAAGGTCGCCCCGTTCATAGGCGGTACGGGCGCGCTCGATACCGGTAATGCAAACCTCTTCGACCCAATAATGCGGCGCGATCACGACGATACCCGGATAACGCACACATCCAGGATCGTTTGCTGCCGCAAGCATGGCAATGGTCCCGCCATCGCTGTGCCCGATCAGCCAGGGCCGTTCGATGCCGAGCGCGCCGAGTACGGCAGGTAACACATCCAGGGATTCGCGTTCGAGGTAATCGGCGGGAAAAGGCTCGCCGTGCGGACGGGGCGTGGATTCGCCGTAGGCGAACCGGGAATAGGCAAACCCGCGGCATTGCAAGCGTTCACACAGAGCTGAAGGAAAGCTGCGCCATAAATCGACGCAACCCAGGCCTTCATGAAGAAAAACGAGCATCGGTGCGCCCTTTGAGACAGTTTCCGAACCAAACCAGGCGTATTCGAGCGACAACGCACGAGGCCGCGTCTCGGATGAAGGAAGGGTAAGGAACTGTTTCATCGGTTTTATGTTTCGGGATCGTTCTGATCGTTTTGCAAGGTTTCCTGCCGGTGCGGCTCGGCTAAATACTCATGCGTGCGCATCTCAATGAGACGGCTTACGGTGCGGACAAATTCGTTGGCGTGCACCCCTTCGATGTAAAGCTCATATGTCGAGCCCGCCGCGCTGGCAACGAATTTGACACGAAAGTCGTAAAGCACATCGATGAGCCAGGTGAAACGCCGCGCTTCCGATGCTTCGCTTGCGCGCATGACAGGGATGTTCGAGAGCAGCACGGTGTGATAGGTGCGGGCGATTTCCAGGTAATCGTTTTGCGAACGCGCCGTGCGGCAAAGAACGTCGAAATCGAACCAGATTACGTCATCGGCGCGACCACGCACAGACAAACGGCGATCTAGCACTTCGATTTCCCCCGCCTGCGGGGCAATTCCCGTCAAACGCCAGAAATCCTCAACCAGCCGCGCATCCGCACCGGCATCAGCAGGGACGAGCCAAGATTCAATTTCTTCCAGTGCCCGCAAGCGATAGTCGTAGCCGTTATCGACTTCAAGCACATCGAACCGCGCCTTGATCATCTTGATCGCAGGCAAGAAATTGATCCGCATCAACCCGTCCGGATACAGCCCATCAGGCGGATAATTGGAAGTCATCACGAAAATCACCCCACGCCCGAACAAAGCTTCCAGCAAACGACCCAAAATCATCGCGTCGGCAATGTCCGAGACGTGGAATTCGTCGAAACAGAGAAGCCGCGTCTGGGCAGCGATACGGTCAGCGACCTTTTGCAGCGGGTCGGGCAGATGGTTCAAATGGCGCAAATCGTTCTGCACTTCCTGCATGAAGGCGTGGAAATGCACACGGCGCTTTCTTCGGTATGGAACCGCATCGAAAAAGCAATCCATCAGGAAACTCTTGCCGCGCCCTACCCCGCCCCAGAGATAGACGCTTTTCGGCACATCCGGACGGACGAGCATCTTGCGCAGCTTTGAGCGGCGGGCGGCCTTGAAGGCCAGTAATGCAACATAGAGTTCTTGCAGGCGCACCATCGCTGCGCGCTGCGCCGGGTCAGCCGTATAACCGCGGGCGAGGAGTTGCGATTCATAGGTTTCGAGCACGCCGTACTCGGAAACATTCAAAATTTTGTGAGAAGACACGATCAGACCCTATGTCCGTCCCCACACGTGGTATCCCTCTGGTGCGCTTGGTTGGCCAACGCATCGGTATCGACGCGGAAGAAAATCGAATCGCCAACGGCGGTCAACTCATCGTCCGCGCAGATCTCGCAGATCACCCGCGTCTTGCGCCCAACTTCACCCTCGACCCATGCAGAAAGGTGAAGCGGGACTCCCATTGGCGTAGGCTTCAAGTATCGGACACCCAGTTGCCCCGTAACGCAGTTGATGCTGGGCAAGCTGCCTGGTTCGCGGCCGTCCGCCCGATAGTGATACGCCATGACCGTCCAGTTGGAATGGCAATCCGCCAGCATCGCCAAAAAACCACCATACACCAACCCTGGCCAACTCGTGTATTTCTGGTCTGGGTTCACCGTGGCGATTACGTGCTTGCCGTCTTCAGCCCAATAGCTCTTGATCTGAATGCCGTTTGGATTGGCAGGGCCGCAGCCGTAGCAGATGCCGTTCGGCCCGCAGACATCCTGCAAAGCTTTATCCATACTTTCTCCTCCCGCCTGGAACCAAATATTCTGGAATTGCCGCCTGCAAGGTTACTTATTCCTCTAACGGCCGGAGGGTTGATTATGCCCCTGTTCCGCCGCCTTCCTGAACCACTTTGCCGCTTTCGCATCATTCTGTGCAACACCGCGGCCTTCGGCATACATCAGGCCAAGGCAGTATTGCGCCTTCGCATATCCTTGCGCCGCCGCTTTCGCGAACCACTTTGCTGCTTGTGTATCATCCTTTGTGACACCGCGGCCTTCGGCATACATCAGACCCAGGCTGTACTGGCCATATTGGTTATTCTCCGTACCTTCTTGTTCCGCCGCTTTTCTGTACCATTTCACTGCTTCCACATCATCTTGCGCAACACCATCGCCTCTCTCATACATCAAACCAAGGTTGTTTTGCGCACTTGCGTATCCCTGTTCTGCCGCTAACCTGTACCATCTCACCGCTTTCGCCCCATCCTTCGCAACACCTTGCCCGTTGGCATGATGCAAGCCAAGTTCGTACTGGGCTTCCGCATTTCCCTGTTCTGCCGCTAATTCGTACCACTTCACTGCCTTCGCATGATCCTGCTTAACTTCCAAACCGTTGGCATATATCCATCCGAGGTCGTTTTGCGCTTCTGCATCCCCCTGTTCTGCCGCCATCCTGACCCATTTCAACCGTTCTTTGCTCCACATCCCACTTTCAGCTTTTCCTTGTTTCGCTGCTTTTCTGTACCACTTCACCGCCTCCACGCCATCGCGTGCGACACCACGGCCTTTTTCATACATATTCCCAAGGGAATCCTGCGCACCCGCATGTCCCTGTTCCGCTGCTAACCTGAACCACTTCAATGCTTCTGCATCATCCTTTTTTGCAGCATCCCACCCCCAACCTCCGGCATACATCACGCCAAGGCTATATTGCGCCTCCGCATATCCCTGTTCCGCTGCTTTTCTGTACCACTCCAACGCTTCCATTTCATCCTTTTGGACGCCTCGACCCATTCGATACATCGCCCCAAGTTCGTACTGCGCCCCTGCAAATCCTTGTTCCGCTGCTAATCCGTACCATTTTGCTGCTTCCACATCGTCCCGTGCGACGCCGTCGCCCCTTTCATACATTCCGCCAAGGTTGAATTGCGCTATCGCAACTTCCTGCTTCGCTGCCAATCTGTACCACTTCATCGCTTCCGTATCATCCTTCGTGACACCTTGACCGCTTCCATACATCCGCCCAAGGTTAGACTGCGCTATCGCAACTTCTTGCTTGGCCGCCAATCTGTACCACTTCACCGCCTCCTCATCATCCTGGATAACGCCACGGCCTCTTTCGTACATCACGCCAAGGCTATATTGCGCCTCCGCATATCTCTGTTCCGCCGCTTTTCTGAACCACTTCGCCGCTTCCCCATCATCCTTTGCAACACCTTGGCCTTCGAGATACATGGTTCCAACGTAATTTTGCGCGTTCGCGCTCCCTTTCTCTGCCGCTCGCCAACACTGTTCCCGCGTCTCGTCGCTATCCTGTTCGAGCGTTCTTACTTGGCAAACCTTCGTTTCCGAAAAAAAGTTACCCAGGCAAGCTAGCAAAGACAATACCAACAGCATCGCTGCTGCTGTTCTTGCCTTCATCAACCGGGAGCCTTTCATTGCATTGGTATTTTTGGGTATGAAAGGCCGTTCTTCGCGGGATGGGTTGAAGGGCATTTTAAGTTCCTGCACACGAACCATGATGCGCAACCACTAGTGGAGCATGGCTGGCAGCAAATATAACGTAACGCAAAGTATGCAACCTAATGATTGTATATTCCGATGCGAAATATCGTCAATTGCTTACTTAAAATAAGCAGCGCTTCGTATCGAAATCTACAACCACTGGCTGGGCTGCTGCCTTTGGTTTTGTTCAGTCTCAAATCCGTGTTACATTTAATGATATGGATAAAATATGCAGGCAGTAGGGTGTATAGGTTATACAGGTTGGAAACCTATCTACGCCGCCGCTCATAGCGGCGGTCGCTTTTACTTGTTCAACGGCTGTTTTTATTGCTCAAACAGAGGAGTAGACAGATACCTTTCGCCTGTGTCTGGAAGAATCGTCACAATGGTTTTCCCCTTATTTTCCGTGCGCAAAGCAAGCTGAGCCGCTGCCCAAAGAGCCGCACCGGAAGATATCCCTACCAACAGCCCTTCCGTATGTGCGATTTCGCGCCCAGTTTGGAAAGCGTCCTCGTTTTTGACGGTGATGATTTCATCGAAAACCTTTGTGTTCAATATCTCAGGCACAAAACCAGCACCGATGCCTTGAATCTTGTGCGACCCGGCACGGCCCTCCGTCAGCATGGGTGAATCAAATGGTTCGACCGCAACGACTTTTAACCCAGGATTCTTTGATTTCAAATACTCCCCGGCACCGGTGATCGTCCCGCCCGTGCCAACACCGGAGACGAAAATATCGACCTTACCGCCAGTGCCTTCCCATATCTCTGGCCCGGTAGTTTCTTTATGGACCCGGGTGTTGGCCGGATTAACGAATTGCCCAGGAATAAAGGATCCCGGCGTTGCAGCGGCCAACTCCTCCGCCTTGGCAATTGCGCCTTTCATCCCTTTCGCACCCTCAGTTAGCACGAGTTCCGCGCCATAAGCGGCCAACAGCTTGCGGCGCTCTATGCTCATCGTTTCCGGCATGACGAGTATGATGCGATACCCACGTGCCGCAGCAACGGACGCAAGCCCGATGCCCGTGTTGCCGCTGGTCGGTTCGATAATGACAGAGCCGGGTTTCAATCCCCCGTTTTTTTCCGCTTCGTCAACCATGGCCAGCGCAATACGATCCTTGACGCTGCCAGCAGGGTTGAAATATTCCAGCTTGCCGACGATGGTTGCGTTCAAATTAAATTTCCTTGCATACCCGTTCAAACGGAGTAAAGGGGTTTTTCCAATGAGCTCGGTTAGGCTGTTTGCGATGCTTGACATTTTTTTGCCTCCTTTGTAAAATGTTACAAAACATATATTCATAGTATGTTTTAACGCTTGCTATGTCAACCCCTCCTGTCAACATAAACTTAAATTTCGAAACGAGGATGTGCTGCAATGAAACCGGAAACAGCCTGTATCCATGCCGTGCGCGACGCCACACATTCCACCGGCGCGGTGGCGGTTCCGATTTACCAGTCGGCCACCTTTTCCCATCTAGCGCTTGGGCAAAGTACCGGGTATGACTACAGCCGGACAAACAACCCTACACGGGAACACGTTGAGAGGTTGCTCACCGCCCTTGAAGGCGGCGTAGACGCAATGGCCTTTTCAAGCGGAATGGCAGCAATCGCGACATTGATGGAATTATTCGCTCCTGGCGATGAAATAATCGCCGCCGACGATTTATACGGTGGCTCCACCCGGCTGTTCGAGAATGTTTCCAGAAAAAACGGCGTAATCGTGCGCTATGTCGACACATCCAACCTGTCAGCAGTGGGCACGGCAGTCACCAGCAGGACAAAGGCCATATTCACTGAAAGCCCCACAAACCCCATGATGAAAGTAACCGACATTGCTGCAATCAAAGAGATGATCGGCCATCGGGAAATCCTTTTGATCGTGGACAACACGTTCCTCACGCCATACTTCTGTAATCCGATTAGCCTCGGCGCGGACATCATCGTTCATAGCGGCACGAAATATCTTTCGGGGCATAACGACACGCTGTCGGGTTTCATCGTCGTCAATTCGCGGGAAATTGCCGACAAGCTCCGGTTCCTGCAAAACACCATCGGTGCGGGGTTGTCGCCATTTGACGCATTCCTCGTCACGCGGGGGATAAAGACGCTTGCCATTCGCATGAAAAAAGCGCAAGAGAACGCGCTGGCGGTGGCGCAATGGTTACAGAAGCAGCTAAAAGTGACCGCAGTGCATTACGTCGGCTTGCCCGACCATCCTGCGTATGCGTTGTCGCAGCGGCAGGCACGGGGGTTCGGTGCGATGGTCAGTTTTTCGGTAGACAACGTGAAAACGGCGCATTCCCTCCTGAACCATACGGAATTGATTCTCTTTGCGGAAAGCCTTGGAGGCGTAGAAACGTTGATAACGTATCCGGTGACGCAAACGCACGCCGATGTGCCGGAATCGGAACGTTTGGTGCGCGGAATAGATGAGAAACTACTCAGGCTTTCGATTGGGATCGAGGCAGTAGAAGACATTATCGAAGACTTGGAAAGGGCAATGAGATGAAGTACGATTTCGATACCGTCGTTAATTGTCGCGACACCAATTCCATAAAACATGATTTTGCCTACGAACGAGGAAAACCCGAAGGGCTGTTGCCGCTATGGATTGCTGATATGGATTTCCCCTCTCCGCGAGAAGTTCTGGCGGACATCCAAAAGCGCGTCAACCATGGAATTCTCGGTTATACCGAGCCGAAAGACGATTATTACGATGCGCTGATTAGTTGGTTCGATTCACGTTTCGGTTATCGTGCATCAAAGCACGAAATAGTCAAAACGCCTGGAATCGTTTTCGCTCTTGCTCAAGTAATCAAGGCAACCACCCTGCCGGGCGAGGCGGTACTGATACAAACGCCGGTTTACTACCCATTCTATGAAATCATCCGCGATAACAAAAGGGCACTTGTAACGAACCCCCTTGTCTATAAGGATAGAAGGTACTCCATCGACTTTGAGGATTTTGAACGCAAAATTGTCAATCGTGGCGTAAAGCTGTTCATCCTGTGCAGTCCTCACAACCCAGTGGGGCGGGTGTGGACGCAGAACGAACTTACAGCCATGAACGAAATATGTGAGCGCCACAGTGTCATCGTTATCTCGGATGAAATTCATTGTGACCTCGTCTGGCCGGGACACACTCATATTTGTTTCGGCACATTGAACGAAAACGCCATCGTCGCCACTGCGCCTAGCAAAACCTTCAATTTGGCAGGGTTGCAAACATCTAATATCTTTATAAAAAACACAGAGCTTCGCAATAAACTGAAAGCCGAAATCAGCCGGAGCGGCCACAGCCAGTTGAACACACTAGGACTTGTCGCATGCCAAAGCGCCTACACCCAAGGCGGTGCGTGGCTGGAGGAAGTGAAGTCGTACCTTGTGGAGAATATTTGCTTTGTGCGTGAATTTTTGTCAGAGCGCCTACCAAAAATCAGGCTTGTCGAACCAGAGGGAACGTACCTGTTATGGTTCGATTTTTCGGTTTATGGGATTACCCAAGATGAATTGGATCGGCGCGTCACGGAAAACGCCAAGCTTTGGCTGAGCAGTGGAACGGCATTCGGGCAGGATGGTGAAGGTTTTCAGCGCGTCAATATCGCCTGCCCACGGGCAACGCTGGTAGAAGCGTTGAACAGGTTGGAAAACGAATTCAAATAAAGGTAAAGCATCATGCGACTATCTGCAAAAGGGCGATACGCTCTTGCCGCGTTGATCGAAATTGCGCGGCAAACACAGATGGGTGAAATTGTTTCAGTTGTCAGTATTTCTGAGAAGCTGGGTATTTCAAAAATCTTTCTTGAACAAATCGCAACATCGTTAAAAAAAAGCGGCATCATTCAATCTACGAAAGGTGCGAAGGGCGGTTATCAACTCGCCTTGGAGGCACGCACGATCACCGCGTTGGACGTGCTTTCCGCTGTTGAAAACACCTTGATGGAAAAAGCTGATGACACGGTTTCCAGGCAATCCCCCTCCACGGAAGCAGCCATGAGGGTGATGGTGTTCGACAGCTTAGATCGAGCGGTTGAAGCCAGTCTTTCCGCTATAACGATTCAAGGCCTTCTGGAATATACCGACCGGCAAAACAGCGAACAGGCGTTCATGCTCAACATGTAATGCCTGGCCACGACCGCCCCCATCGGCGTCACCATCTTTTCAGGCACACTGTGTATAGATACCGTTATCAGAGTCAACCTCTATGTTATAATTTGAAATTTGGTTTGAAATTCAAGGAGTTGGATGGATGATCACAAATAACCCTGATACTTCCCCTTCGGACTCTGCGCCCCACCCGAATAAAAAAGCCATTCAGACATGGGAAATTTGTTGTGGCATTATTTGGTTTCTTTTTTTATCAACTATTTTTTATCTTAATTTTATACTCGGTTATTTTAATCTTTTTGATAACATTATCATTAGCAATACATCATCAACACTTTCTCTATTTGTTTTCATTATACTTCCGCTTATTGTATTATTTTCCCCTTTTTTGATTGCTTTGGCATGTAAAAAAACTTTATTAAAATCATTTTCAGTTTCTGTGATAATTGTTATCGTATATTTTATTATTGTATTCATTTTAAACATGAGTTTAATCTGTTATTTTCAAGTTTTTACAAAAAACAAATGGGTAAAATACCCTGATAATAGATTCTTAATGATAGAAAGTTTAGAAAATCAATACAATCTTATCGGTATGCCAAAAGAAGAAATTCTTACTTTGCTAGGTGAACCAGGAGATTTGGGGAGAAAAACAAATGGAGAGTTTGAATATTTCATTAAATCGGGGTCTTTATTGGAATACGAGGTTTATATTATTGTATTTCAAAATGATGTAGCAATAAAAACCAGGCGAACAAAACGTGATTGATGATTCAGTTTTCAGTGGACAATTTTTAGTGTTTGCTGAAAACTGAACCATGCCAGACATCGACATCATCACCTTCCCCGACAGCGCGTTCCGCCTGCACCGGACGTTCCTGCCCGCAGGCGACCAGCCCGAGGCCATCGAGCAGTTGTGCGCGGGCATCGAAAACGGGCTGATGTTCCAGACATTGCTCGGTGTCACCGGCTCCGGCAAGACCTATACGATGGCAAACGTCATCGCCCGCATGGGGCGCCCCGCGCTGGTGCTCGCCCCCAACAAGACGCTGGCTGCGCAGCTTTACGCCGAATTCCGCGAGTTCTTGCCCGAAAACGCCATCGAATACTTTGTGAGCTACTACGACTACTACCAGCCCGAAGCCTACGTTCCCTCACGCGACCTATTCATCGAAAAAGACTCCGCGATCAACGAACATATCGAACAGATGCGCCTCTCGGCCACTAAGAGCCTGATGGAACGCCGGGATGTCGTCATCGTCGCTTCCGTCTCCTGCATTTACGGTATCGGCGACCCAGTCGACTACCACGCCATGATCCTGCACTTGCGGGAAGGCCAGTGCATCAACCGCCGCGACATGATCGCCCGGCTCGTGGCGATGCAATACACCCGAAACGATACCGATTTCCATCGCGG
>Ga0123357_10008157_pt1 | contig 13052 bp, 11 predicted proteins | sample TergutEmb28metaG_FD_89873 | JGI IMG/M metagenome (GOLD analysis project Ga0123357, IMG submission 89873) | Embiratermes neotenicus P4 segment gut microbial communities from Petit-Saut dam, French Guiana - Emb289 P4 | ecosystem: Host-associated > Arthropoda: Insects > Digestive system > Gut ...
CATCACACATAATACGGAAAGTACTGCAGTGTGAAGCTTGAAGCCTGAGCAGTGGGGATCACCGCTGGTTCAAGAGAAGTACCAGGAAGAAAAGGCCTGTGACAAGAGACATCCATACCGTATTATAATAATAATAATGTAAACAATTTGATGAGACAGCGGAACACATCATATCAGCATGCCCAATACTGGCAAAGGAACAATACATAAAGAGATATGATAGTGTGTGTGTGTGTGTGTTCAACTACACTTTAACATGTGCCAGGAAGTAGAGTTAAAATTAGACAATAAAAATAATAATAGTGACCACAATGACAACACAAACTGGGTAAAATAATTCACCAATAGATCGCCATAAAGTATAAGTTACTCTGTAGAAATGCTCCGCTGTATTATACATACAAGCCAAAACCGGTGCTGGCATCAGCTAACATGACTTATATTGGGACAGGTCTATCATACCTTATAAAATGACAGATTTCAACACAGCTGCCATAGTGCTCATTGACAGATAAAATAAAACAGCACTTGTAACAGACAGTGCAGTTCCCTTAACCCATAACTTTCCCAAAAATGAGACAGAGAAAATTATGAAATATGAAAACTTTGCCCTGGAAATCAATAATGTCTGGAAACTTAACAGGTCTATATGTACCTTAGTTATCTCACTGGAAGGAGTGATCACCACAAACTTCCTAAAATATCCAGAGAATAAAGGTTTAACCAAAAACATCCTAAGAGTGAAGCAAAAAGCGGTACTATTAAAAATGTGCCTAATCCCACCGACAAGCTCGGGTAGATGGAAGTTTCCCAGCACGCAGATGACAAGACGTGGGATTAAGTCGTCGTCATCGTCAACAACGACGGCAATGACACTGTTGGCCACATCAATGGTTTACTTATGATAGTAACACTTATGATTCATTTTTATCTCATAAACGACACATATTAATGAAGTATACTTTTTTCCGTAAATATTTTTCTACCACATATGTTTAGACCCATGTCAGTATTCCTGAACTTAAGGATTGCCATGTGGAGCACTGATTGCAAGACTGTACAATAATAAATGTGCGCACAGACAATGGCAAAGACGATGACAGACGACTAAAAATTATATATTCTGCTTCACTTTTCAAAGTTCAGATCCAAGTTAATGTTAAACTGCAACTTAACTGCCACAAAGCGACATACACTTCCTTGGAAAACTGTACTAACGTCCCACACTTGACCTACTTTAGCTAGTGGACACACAATTCAGTTCTGGTTCTAATCCTACATGCTGTATTGATCTATGGTCTTGTATTAAAAATATGTTTGTTTACAATGGGTATGTGGGTATGGCAAGGGTAATTCCTAGTACCTGCTTGTGACTCTCTGTTAAGTCATTTTCACATTTTGAAATGCAGAACTGAAGCTGATTAAATTCAGAAGCTGCTCGCTCCACAAGACCTGGGTCTAGATGCAGCCTTTCCTGCTTTCTTTCTGCTTCTTTTTCTTCTCCTCCTCTGCTGCCATCTTCACTCAAGTGCAGAAGTACACTCCACTTTGTCAAAGAACTCTGTACACGAGCCAAACTCTGAAGGCTTCGTTTCCTTGCACGAATCTGCCGACGCTGATCAAGGTTAAATGACAAATTCTCCATTGCTTCATCTAAGTTCAATTTCACTTGCTAAAGGAAAGGAGAAATGCAGTGTTAAGTTTCTTACTAAAACTGAGACTTCCACTATCAAATGTCTTTAATAAAAACACTGCTTTCACATAAACTGCACAAGCATAAATTCGCAGTAACATCTAAAGCACTGCTGTGATTTTTCCTGCAAAATCCTATTTGTATTCATATCAATTTGCACAAGTTTTACAATTAACTGCGGTACAAACACAAACCATATTTAGGACTACCCCAATTAATATGATTTGCCTTGGCCAAATGTATTATATTTTATTCATGTTACTTAAATGAACTGAAGCCTGAAATTCACTTTGTCATTCAGAGATAAACAGGCATTCAGGTACTGTCAAATTTAAAAAAAAAAAAAATGCAACAATAGTAAAAGGAAACACATTTTAAAAATGCAGGTTCTTCAACATCAAAGTAAAAAACTGAATGTAAGAAACATCTAATAAATAACAAGATTAAAAAAATTATTGGCTAATGTATTCTAATCTTTTACCAACACTAGCAATAAACAATTCAATTAAGTGTTAACCTAATTCCATTCAAAACACTTTTAAATCCCATTATTTTTACCAAAAATGGTATTAAAATCAGTTTTGAACTTCGATAAAGTACCAGATCTCACCAGTTAATACTGTTGGAAGTACCCTAGTTCAGATTTTATTAAGAAATCTTACTTTAACACTTAAATTAAAACAAATGCCACTTCAGAACATGTTTACACACTTGCTCTTTGATTTTTTACACCTTCATACATACAGCCATAACACTGACAGTGCAACTATACTGTTCACAATGCAAGGTAACCTCAGCTGGCACTCTCTTAGTCCAGAGGCGAGCAAAATAAAAAATGATGGACTCAAGAGTGCTCATTTCCTCTAGTTCATGATGTGCCTGGAAAGATGGTGCTTTTGATTTTAGAGCTGCAAGTTCAGCTAAGCAAATACCAAATTTTATGAAAAAATGGTGAACCTCATTTTAAACCAAATGATTGATACAGATTAAAATGAAGTCTGTTGGTAATTAATGTTCACACTAAATGCCATAGTTCATCAACATCTGTTGCAGTTAAACATTACAAAGCAAAATTTCCAAAATAAAAGGCTTATAACAGGTCACTGGTTTAGATGAAACAAAATGTGGAGTAGTTACACCAATGCAGTTCCTTTCTTGAAATACTATAACCAGTAACACACTGTTATTATGTTGTATTTCTCATTCTGAATATGATTTAAGGTAGTGGCATAAAAGCTTCTTATCAAACATAATACATAAACAAAAAAGTAAGCTTCCAACATACCAACACTTCTTCCTTCAGCTGGCCAAGTGGTATCTGTATTCCATTTATAGCTCTATCTAAACCAATTAAGTTGCTTGACAAATTAACAAAATCCGCATAATCTTTGTTTATTAAATCTATCATTGCTGAACGGAGAACTTTCAAATATACTCCCAAATCATCTCGCAGGGTTTCAAGGTTTGCCTTCTTACGATGGTTCTGAAGAAACTGGTCAACTGAAAAAGACTTCTGAAAACAAGACAATAAATAAAATCACTTTTCCTCCATGTGCTGGGCACTGGGACAGTTTCATTGTAATGTGTAACGGATACTTGACCTAACTGCCCCTTCACAATCACCAAAAGAACTCATCATTAATTAAACGTGAAATGTCTAAATTTAAATCCGTCTCAATCTTTCGTACGACAAACCGGAATTGACATGTCCGCGTTAGAACTGTTACCTTAAACCAAAACATGACAGTGAAATCAGTAAAAACACATTTATTCCTCTCTAAACTTTTAATATCAATATACCCATTCGTGCAACAAACTTCATAAGTCGAATGATTAAACCTTAATTTTCTACATAACTTGTTCATTCTAACCTCACACACACGATATTCCCGCGTACAAAAAATTTTCAAGGTACAAATTAAAATCATGCTTCAATTCTTAATACCTTAAGGAATTCATTTTTATCAAAACACACATCATTTGGTTCGGAAGGGAGAGGATATGTATCATTATCCTTAGACATTCTCTTCCAACAATCCACAACTCGAACCACAGGTCAACTGCTATCTTTCATCTGTGTATTTGTCTGCACTGGTCAGAATCATGGATTACAAAGATGGAATCAGCGATCAGACTGGTGCGATCGGGTTCTAGCACAGATCATATATATGGGTTCTAGGGTCCATGGACCCGTCGTTCACTTTGATCGTATTGTGTATTGGTCAACTTTGATGCATGGTCTCGGTCGTTCGTCGTATTTTTGTTCGCCTGCGGTAAGCACGGGTCCTGTTTTAATATCTCGTACAACAGCAATGTTACTATCTTTTAAGCACCTGCGTTTCCAAGCGGGACGCACGTGCGAAAAACACCCATAGAAATCCGTTATTTGTATTTAGCCAACAAGAAAATGAATTGCATCTTTAAGACATTGTGCATAAACCGTTTTATTTTCCACGAAATCCCGTTTATTTCATAAGTTTATCTTTTTGTGTCCAAATAATGGGTGCGGTGCCGTAAACTACGCGCTACAATTAAAATATGAAGGCTAACCATACTGACTGGCAGTGAAGAAGGTAAACTTGTCCCTGTACACGCCCTCAAGGCATGTAAGCGGTGTAGATGTGTGGCTCCACTCATTCTTAAGCTCGACGCTGGATGGAGATGATTAGTCAACTTTGCACCGTAGCCATTTTAACCCTGGCAGTCGGCTTATAAATTAGGCACAGATACTACTAGGTTCATTTGTGTCTGTGCAAGCATATTCCACAATCATTGCACTATATAATTACATTTATCTTAAGGTATTTTATTTTTGTGGGAAATGACTAAAAAATTAAACCATAACACCTGTTGTAAGTTATGTCATTTAAGCGAGAATACAATCATATTATCAATGTTCAAGTGAGAACTGATAACTAAAGCCAGAAGGCCACAATATGGAAACAGTATTTATTCTCAACATTCAAATACTTAAATATTTCCAGTTTTAATGTGTCAGTCTTATGGCAATTTATAAATGTGAATGTGCTCTTGAACTTTGAACATACATAATTTCCTCTTAAAATTAATGACTTTATGCTCTGAACTTCATTACCCAACTGAACAAGTAGAGCAATTTTTTAACCCTGGCAATTTCTTACCAAAAAGATGCATTTGATATATCATGTACATTATACACTGTAACACAGACCCAAATCTATACAAGGAAGCTGCCCATGCAGTTACATTTGTAACAAAAGACACAACCATTACAATTATGATGTGCATAAGAATTCTGAAACAAAATTCTTCACTTTCACGAAATTAATTGGAACTGGCTGTTTGTATAAAGCATACAATGAATAGGGTTCAGCAGAAACTCTGTTATACAGCTGAATAATAATTCACAAAACATACGCTATTATATTTATTAAAAAACAAATAACATTCACATTTTGGTCCATTAATATTAGTCTTACAGTCAGTCAGTCACTCACTCACTCCCTAGGCACAGGATATGATATGTTCAAGTTACATAGCAGGAAATTTAAGAACAAAAACTGTTCAATTTTCCCACAGGGAATTCTCCAAGATCAATTCCCCCTATAAATACCAATACAATGGAACTGATATTCTCAGTACTTTTAAGACCATTTCCAACATTACTTTCAAAAGAAACTTATACCAGTATTTCCATGTAAGAAGAAAACAGTTTTCACTCTTGTGAAGCAAACTCATGTTCTAGAAACTCAATGATAGTCCAAGAATCATTCCCTTGTGGAAAATATAGCATTTAACAATACTCAACACACACTCATATATCAAACTGAGGAAACCTCTTCATTGACTTCATTACACAAGTATATACTCAAATTGTATTTTCTGTCACGACAAAGATTTCTGTTTGTAGAAGAATGTCAAGTCAGTCATGAAAGTTGTGATGCTATTATATAAATTCCACAGTCAGCCAAATATACAAACAGAAATTCACAAGATATAAGCAAAAAGCATGGTCATCATCTCAGCATTTGGAACAGTAAAACTTATAAAAAGAAATGTCAGCAACAGCAATTCAGTTTCATGGTAATTCTCCCTCACTGTTCCAGTCCTTGTCATGGAAGAGAACAGTGATGGAGAAATATTTTAACATGTGTTTTTATGAACACTTCAGCTAAATTTGAAATCCTTACAGTGGTGGTGTTGGTATCTACCAAACTCTGTCACACCCCAGAAGAAAGTATTCATTTACATTTTAATTTAATCATTATGACACTGATGACAACAGTAACTTAAAAAAAAAAAAATTGTATGAAATTTCAACCATGTTAGTTGGGTGACTGCTACCACACCCTTGTGCTTTAAAAGGAAACTGTGACTGTACTGAATAAGCAGTCAGATAGCTAATTAGGGGTGGTTTGCAGCTAACAACACATCATGAAGAATTACAGTAGTTTGTTATGAAGGAATACAAAACATTAGAACTGGACAATCATCAGTAGGACTTACAGAACATCAAAAGCACTGGATTGTGAGAAGTCTACAAGGGACATTCCAAATGTTTTATATACAGTGGCATCAGCATAAAATGGTTTTTTAAGTGAATGAATTCCATATGTGGGGGCATTAACAGGCTGCATATATGTAGTAAACAGGAAGTACAGCTGCTCCTTATACCCACACAATGCTGAACTATGGGGAAGAGTTTTAGTTTCAAATTCAGCACAATACTGGGAAAAATGGCACACATCAGTACACTACTGAAGGAAAACTCAGGGTTCCACACCCTGTGATGCAGAAACATCTGATGGTGAGTGAATGCTAATAATGCTCAATGGGAAAAGACAGCATATGCCAACAGCAACAACAGCTGTCCACAAGCACAGTGTGCAAACATACATGCACAGAATTTTGTGTTCTGCAATTTGAGCAGAATGGCATTCTTGCCAGCAGGTGTCTTTCACAGCCTTACAAAAATTCCTGAGGAAGATGAAATATGCGGCATATGTGTTTTGCTGCCCACCACCATTTCCAGTGCTGATAACATTTTGATGATCAGTAAGTCATGGATGCATTCACATGACCTGCAACTGAAGAGCAAAATGGTGAGAGGAGGTTTCCCACCTAACCACGTAAGTTTCCACAATACGTAATGTGTTGTTTACCTGTCAACTGTTTGTGTTTAACCACTCTGTACTGTGGCATATTTAACAGCACATGCCCCGTATTAAGTAGTCCTGAATCAGAAACAAGAACTATTGACATGGATGATTTTCTACCAAGACACTGCAGTATTTCACTGCCCTCATAACCTGCAATACCTGTTGCAAGTTGGTAGTTAGGACATCAATGGCATACCCTCTACATTTCCTGGACCTGTTGCTGATCTTCTACAGTACAACACAACTTTGACACAATACTATGAAAATATGACCTTGAAATTTAACTGACTGTGTGTTACTGCTGTAAGCAGTTTGATTGATATTCTGCTTCACACTCACAGAGGGGGGCATGTAGCATGCACGAAAACAGAGGAATGCAAATTTTGGTCAAGAAACCTGAGAGGAAGTGATTGCTTTGGATGGCTGCCACAGGTGACACCACCTACTTTGAGTTTTTTTTTTAGGTTTTCTCAGTCAATCCAGGAAAATGCTGGGACAACCGTGACTTATACACATCACACTCCTTTCCAATCCGTCATTCATAGTACTGTTTCATGACACTATCAAATTAAAAAAGCACAGTTAAATAAATCAAGAACCACCCAATACATATTAAATACTCAAGAATCAAAACTGTGCTTTGGGTGCACACTGCAATGAGTAATAATGCAACAACCTTCTTTCATCTAAAAATGTAATAAATAACTGGCAGGATTTTGCCTGGAATATCATTAGCTGTATGTTAATTTCTGTACTAAGTATCAGTTTGATTGACAAATAATACACTAATAGACATATTAAAGCATAAAGAAGTAAAAAATAAATATCGCATTCATAAAAATGTGTTTCCCAAAACCAACTATTTCATCACACCTTCATAAAACTGCTTTTATATAAATATTGATATTTGAGGGTAAGCCTGGCCTGAAATAAATCTTCCCTACTTGATGCAATTCACAGGAAGTCTCTCTATCACAGTCTCTGTATGGAGCTGGAATGTTGGTGAAACTGCAAAATCCACTTTGTTCTTACTATGCAGACAGAACAGTGAACCAGGGCAAGGCTGAAAAGTGTAGACAACACCACTCAGAAATGAACACATTTTGATGACAATGGAAAATATGCCTCCTCATTAAATGGTGCAAACTGGAAAAATAGCCACTACAATCCAATACAAGCATCTAAATTATGGGAGGGACCTATCAGCATACTAGATTTCATACACCTATGTATAATGTTTATCAAAATCACAGCCGCCATACTGCTTACCATTAAAAAAAACAGCAGCACATTTTAGGAAGCAACAAATGCTACTTCCCAATATTGTGACCACAGTGGAATTCAGTTAATGGTAATGATGATGATAACATGATAACTGCAGTGTCAAACAGATCCACCAAAATAATAATATAATATTACATAAAACATTAAGTACTGTGTTATTGAAGTATAACCTGGACCCTTACATAAATGACAGAACAAATGCTACATACATTTGAATGGAGAATATTAAGAATTTATGGCCCAATACAAGATGAAGGATGTTGGCATCCTAGATGGAATAGTGAAATTTATACAAAGATCTAAATATAGTGGATGATATTAAAATTAGAAGACTAGGATGGGCAGGCCATATTATGGGAATGGAAGATTTAAGGATCCCAAAGAAGGTTCTTAATGGGAAATTTCATAATAAAGACCAGTAGGAAAACCAAGAACAAGATGGGAGGATATTGTCCAGATGGACACACCACAGATCCTAGGAATACAGGACACAGAAGATGAGAAGAAGACACAGAAGTATGGAGGTGTCTTCTGAGGTAGACCAGGGCCCAAAAGGGGCCGTAACATTGCAAAGAGATGGATGGAACTGGTCTCTACAGACCTGTTAGTACTTGGGTTGCAGCTCCTTGAATGTCCACTGCTGGTATGTGTTGACAGTATCACATGGCATGAGAGACAGATGTGATGTCTGAGGATGGAGTGCAACACACTTCTTGTGTACACGATGCAACAGTGTGCGACTTGTCTGAAATAAATAAGACTCATAACTTACAACAGAATAAATGACCTGCAACAGCTCAATTAGATAGGTGATTTGGCATGGCCTGAATTGCCATGAATCAAAAAATGGCAGTACAAGATGACGCTTTTTTTCAACACCCCATTTAGCCTTATTCTTTTGGTACTGATTATCTGAGGGTGAGATATCTCGAATGTGAAGCTCACCACTCACCTTCATCTAATATCAAGGTGTAGAAGACAATTATTAAATTAGCAGCCCACAGGCCAAATCTAGCTCACAAGATTATTTCCACCAGCCCCCAAGTGGGGGGGGACTTGAACTTCATTCTGCCATATTTGATTTAATATTGCTCTACACAAATATCATGAGCTGATTTTAAGTCTTATTTTACACTGTATTATATAGCACTTTACTGTACTTGCGTAGCATCAAATTTGTAAACCTTCCCAGGTTGGTCTGCCCAACACATGAACTAATAACCCTGGTATAGGCAGTGTATACTCTTTATCAGCTATGCCCTTTTGTGTCATGGTACTGAGACACAAGTGCAATTTCACCCTCAAATTCATATGCATTTCATAAACTTAAGTCAGTTACAAAGAAATTTAGGTACCATGTGTTATCAACTCATCAGCTAGCATAAGTTACCACTAAAGCCATCTGGCAAAAACCAGACACAACCATATCACCATCACAAGGGACACTGCTTACACTATATTTTCCCACTTCTAAGTGCAAGGTTAATTAGCCACTCAAAACTGGCTATTTTGAAACAACTGGTCAAATATTTTTGTGTATACAGAAAATTATTCATAATGTGAACTGAATCTGCTTTAAAAGAGCATGTTTCACTGCAAATTAAATCACAACTATCTATAGCAAGACATACATATACAGTATGCTGAGAAGGAAATTAAAGGATGTTAAGACAGACCTTGGGATTATACACTGTGGCGACAGAAAGCAGATGAACCAGTGAAACAGCAATGGGCTTTGTTAGAAGTGTTGAACTTTAAGGTTCACATTCAGGTGCATCACATACGACAACATCTGAGGGAATCAACTCAATGAACCAGGCACCCTAGCATCCAATTTCTGCACCTTTTTGTTTTCAGTAAGACACTTCCTGATTTTGAATAACTGAGTGCTTCTTTAAATCACCTCATCATATTCCCAGGGTCCATCCACAGTACCCAGGCGGCAGAAGACCAGTTTTATTCCCTGTGCATCCGCTTCGATGCATCGCTCCCCAACTCCAAGCTGCCCCTTTGCATTCAGTCGCATGAGCTAGAAACATACGTTGCATATGCACAATTAAAACTTAAAACCATATGTACAGTTAGAGCCACACATGCAGCAAATCATTTTTTACTCCTATATTACACACCCATCTCACCCTCACCAATTCTGTTCGGCTTATAGAATAATCTGACAGTCTTGCTACACAGTGATACTATACCGGGTACTGCTTTGACAAGCATTTCTTATTCCTATACTATACATCTGTCTTATCTTCACCAATTCTGTTCAGCTTACAGAATAATCTGACAGTCTTGCTACACAGTGATACTATACTGGGTACTGCTGAGCCCAGAATCATGAAGATGTATTAAAATGACTGAAGTTCAGTGTACAAATTTATTTCAAATTTCATGAAATGATATAAATGACATAGCAATCAGGAATCTGACATACAAACCACTGAACTACTTCACTCTAGCAGTGTTCTCTCATAAATCCCGTTGGTGCACACTCTTTCTGTTGTCAGCAATAAACCTGTCATGGTAGTGTCATTACTATTCAATAAAGAAGGCTGATATGGGTGAGGCATATACCACATATAAAAACTTAGGAATGCATATTAAATTTGGTAAAGAAACCTTAAAGGAAAAGCAATGAGCAATGGCACAGGTAAGAGGATATTATTACAATGTACCTTGCAGACACAGTGAAGTAAGCAAAAGTATGGACTGGAGTTGTTCAGGATGGAGTTTTTGTCATCTTGGTAATGAACTTTTCACTTCCATAAAAGCAGAAGTTGCCTTGAACAACCAAATTACTATTAAACTAGTTAAGGTTGATGGTGTCAAGTTGTCAGGTGGCTAACAATAAAGCTTCCCTAACAGTTTTTTGGGATCAAATTACACAAATCCCCAAACAGTGTTCAGTTTAGAACCTCCTGACTTTCATCCACCATTAACAATCTTAAATCACTTCACCATTCTCCACAGACACACTAAAATGGGGACTTGACTTTACTTACATTAATGAAGCACATGTTTTTTGTAATCCTCACCTGGTTATTTCCAAACCCATGGCAATGGGACATCCCCATGAGGCTAGGTGGGCCATGGCCCAACGTGTCCATACAGTTCTGAGAGGCCACATTGCGTAACTACCAAGAGAAGGGTTATACAATTAATTACCTGTGATAGATCACCATTGCTGGTATCACCCATACACTGATAAATGCTTATAAAAGTAGGGGCATCTTGCCCCAGAGTGTCCCAGCAAAGTGAAGGCAATGCTACGCTGCCAATCTAAAAGAAAACACACACAGTGCAAGCAACAGTCACTAGCAGCATATAAAACATGCTGCAGCATTACAAGAAACAAAAGCAAAGCAGGATATGCAACATCACAATGAAACAATTTACTTAGTTCATTTCTTGAATGTTCTGCAGTCTAGTCATTCAATACAGTTTCACACACAAATAGCCTTTGCAAATTCATTATTAAAATTGAGACAAGAAGTTGAATCTTTTGCAGTGATAGCAGACTGATGGATGAAGCGAAACAGATACCTTGTCTTTGCCATCTAAACTGCCAGAACTGATGGGTTCTTCACCAAACAAAACCTAAGAGATGACCTACATATCCTAGCTGTTAGTTCTTGAAATATGAAGCTGCGACAGAGCGGGCAGCCATTGGGCTGATATGAGATGGACTGCAACTTGGCCATCTGAAAGTTGACCAGCCTCTGTTCGTATGATTAAGCAGAGAACAGAACAGATAATTACTGTTATTGATACATTCTATAGTGATGTTCAGCAGTACTTAGCCCTTCAAGAGTACTGTATTAGTTGAATAATTCCAGTGCCAAAATACAGATACACAGATTTCCTAAAGATTACTGCCTTCTGAAATGCAGCACATCACACTAATACACATCTACCAGACTGCATGCCACCCTATACCAGAAGACAGTAATCTTCATGTAGTTACATCTGTTGAGAACCTCAAAATCACACGTGAAAATTTCCTGTAACTATCCTGCGGGAAGTACTGAAGAGCAGTAGATTCTGAAAACATGACACTGGATGTGACATACAAGAAAATGTAATGTAATAGAAAAGAGAGAAATGAAAAACAGACTGATTGACAACAGTTTGGTCAGACAGCAACAGTTCATACTATGGGTCTTACAACTAAGACGGAGTGAATTATGGGAAAGAGATAAAATACATTAAAATAAAGATGAAATTATGATAATCACAACTGCATGTGGAAAAGGTTGCACACTAGACACATGCATGATATTGAGATCAGGCACAGAAGTCCAAGGTAGTTACAATTTGCTACAGTGTTCTTAAATTATCAAGAAATAAAATGACAGATTTAAGTTATAAAATGAGTTTAGGAAAATTAAAAAACATATCTTTAAAACTGTTGACAAATGACAAATAGCACAAAATTAACAAGGATTCGTAAGCTTTCTTGTGTCTGCCGAGTTCTAAGGAGCAGTGCCACACTTACCTCACCCCAGTGCAGATTGGGTGGCAATGCTGGGAACTTGTCATACACATCATAAGCAACATTGTTCATGAACCACTCAAAATTCTTGCATCCAAGCCTCTCTTTCAAAGCCAGCTGCTCAGTAATGTCCCCCATGTCCAGGTACCTGGCAAGGGGTTCCCGAGTATAGAAGTACTCTTTGAATTTGTCATCAAACCACGTTTCTATAACTCTTTTGTAGTTCTGAAAATAATGAACAAATGTTTGACACTGCCTTACTGAAAACATAACATGGTATAATTATTAAACTCAAATCTTCAGAAATACAAATCATGTAAAAAATGAAATTAAATATGTCCACTGAAGATATCTGGGAGGGGGGGGGGGGGGGGGGGATTTTTTTTTCACGGGGGGAGAGCGGAATGTAGTGATACCCCCATAACATCTTTTTTTTTTTTAC
>Ga0123357_10008158_pt1 | contig 13050 bp, 3 predicted proteins | sample TergutEmb28metaG_FD_89873 | JGI IMG/M metagenome (GOLD analysis project Ga0123357, IMG submission 89873) | Embiratermes neotenicus P4 segment gut microbial communities from Petit-Saut dam, French Guiana - Emb289 P4 | ecosystem: Host-associated > Arthropoda: Insects > Digestive system > Gut ...
GTCGAGTGCATGATGTTGTCATAGGCGCGGATGAGGCCGGTGGATTGTTTCGTGAGGGGGTTGTTCACGCCTTCGTAGATGTTGTTGATGGAGAGGATTTGCGCGCCGGTGTCGGCGACGGTCGCGTTGGTGTTGCCGGTGGCGGGCGTGGACACGATGTAGTTGTTGGACATGACCACGCGGGCGTTGGTGGCGGCGGGCATGTCGGATTTCAGGCCGTCGGCAAAGAGGTTGTGGTCGAGGAGAATGCCGGTGTTTGCGCCCGCGTCGGTGATGGTCATGGCGGAGCCGCCTCCCGCGCCGCCGGCTGGTGTGGCGGTGAATTTGTTCCACGAGAAGGTGACGTTGTCGGCGTTGCCGGAGATGACAACGAGGGCGTCGGTGAATGTGCAATGTTCAACAACCACGTCGCTCGCGCCGTCGATGGCGAGGGGGCCGTCGGTGAAGGTCACGCCGCGGATGATGACGTTGTCCGCGTCCGCCGGAATGGTGAGGCCGCCGGTAATCACGGCGCTGGCGTCCGCGCCCTCAATGGTTTTGCCGGGGGCGATGGTGACGCCGCCAACCAGCGAGAAGTCGAGAGTGCCGGTGATGGTGACGGTGCCAGTGCCGGAGGATTCGAGTTGGGTTTTGAGTTGTTGCGCCCGGGTTGTGTCGCTGGGGTTGACGGTGAGCGTGGCGTTGAGGGACGCGGTGCCGGCGGAGTTGACGACCTCGACTCTGAAAGTGGCGCCGTCGTCGGAAAGCAGGGTTGGCGGCGTGGTGTAAGAGGCGGTGGCGGCGCTTGTGATGGGCGTGCCATTTTTTGACCATGTGTAAGTGAGCGGCGCGCTGCCCGCGATGATGTTGACGGCAAATGTCGCCGTCGCGCCCTCCTGCACGGTTTGCGTGCCAGCGCTTGCGGCCCACTCAATCACAGGCGCGGTCGTAACCGTGAGCGAAGCCGGCTGGCTGGTGACAGACTTGAAAATATTCGTGACCGCAACTGTGTAGTCGCCCGCGTCCGCAACCGTGACATTCGACAAGGCAAGCGTGGTGTCTGTTTTGCCATCGAGCGCGACGCCATCCTTGAGCCACTGATACGAAAGCGGCGCGTAACCCGATGCAACCACCGAGAACGACACGGAGCCGCCCGCCGCCACATTCGCCGACGCTGGCGGCGTGGTGATTTCCGGAGCGGACGCGCCGTCAGCGTAAACGGTGTTCCACCACGAGGGGTCGGTGACGATGGCCTCGTTGTTGTCGAAAATAATGGACGCGCTACTGTCGATACGGACGTTGCTCGGCGCGTCGTCGCGCACTTTTACGCGATAGGCGACGTAGCCCTCGCCGCATCCCGTGGTGTCGTTGGGCGGGAGGAACCCTGCGTAAGGGTCGAGCGGCCAGCCGTCGCCGGTCGTCGGGTCGTAGGAACGCAGATACCATGCGGCCTTGCCGGTGGTGGCGTCGTAAACAACCTCGATGCGCACCATGTCGGTGGCATTTTTGCGCGGCACCTCAAGCGTGCCGCTCTTTTTTCCGGAAAGCCCGGTTTCGATCTGGTTGCTGAAACAAATTTCCGCCAGTTCAAAGCTGCCCCAGTCGAGGTATTGGCTGAGGTTGTTATCGACGAGAACGGCCTGCGCCGCGCCCGTGGCGTCTGAGGCATTTTCAAAATACACCTTGAAATCGAGCCATTGTCCGGGAACGACGAGCCGGTTTTCGCCCGCACCGGCAGAGCCGGACATTTCGTTCGGGTCGCAGGATTGGGGAACGCCGGAAGTGCCTCCGCCAAATTTTTGGCCGTTGTTGTCGCCGCTCTCGCGGCGCACCACGAACGTGTATTCGTTCACGCCGGTTTTGCCGGTGGAATCCGTCACCAGCAGACTCACCGTGTAGTGGCGTGACGGCACGAAATTGCCATCCGCGCCGCGCGGCAGGGTTCCCGAAGCGGTCGCGTTGGGGTTGGTGGACGTGAAGGCGACCGTGCAATCGTCTGCCGACCATATTCCGCTGACAATGGCCGTGCGGCTGAAGGAATCTGCACCGTTCAATTCGATGCTCCACGAGCCATCCGCGTTTGCGATGCATTCCAACTCGTTCGGTGCGCCCGCCGATGCAGCCGAAATGCCGCCGCTGCCACCGCCGTTATTGGTGCTACTGGTGCCGCTGCTGCCCGACGCGGCAGGCATTTGAGCCATTGCCGCCATCGCTTGCGGCGCTTGCGCCGGTTTATACGAATAGGTGTTTGAAGACGATTTTCCCGACTTGATCAAGGCCACGGCAAACGCTTTCAAATTAACAATATTGGCCCGCGCATTATTATCCATGGACAACTCGCCTTTGGCCGGAGTCAATAAGCCAGCATCCCAATCCTGCCCGTTCATGCCGACAGCGCACACTAAAAGACAATCCTCGCCTGCATCCAAGGGTTGGTTGGTCGCTGTGTCGCAACCAATATCATAAGCGCGTCCCGGGAATGACAAAACATTCGTGGATAATTCGTAGGAAATGTTTTTTCTAGTTTTTGCTGTGTCGCTTGACACAGGAATTATAAAATCTCCATTCCCCATTGCCACCTTACGAATGGATGGATCATTCAATCGCATGATGACATCCGCGCTTAAAGGCCCCCATGATGCGCTGGTCACTGTTGTCCTCAAATCCGTCGGCAACGAGGTCAAATCATAAAGCATGATTCCGGCGCGTGATGCTCCGAGTGTCGGATCAAAAGTCGACAGCAACCATTGATCCATGTTATCCGTGGAATAAGTATCGGCCAGATTGTCCACGTCAAGGTTCACGCTTGGCTTGTTACTTGAATAATTCGTCGTCACGCTTGCCAGCGAATACTCCGTCATTCCCATCCATATTTTCTGCAATGCTTTGAGGCTTGTTGGCGGCTTGGATACGGGTGGTGCGCCTGATATATCTTCGGGCCAGCCCAAAACAATCTGGCCGTATCGCCAGTTCACTTGGTCGGGTTTTTTCTTCAATTGATCGGCAACCTGTTGCCTTACTTGCGCTCCGCATTCCATAATATTATTACGCAAAACGCCAGCAAAGCCGCCTGTCGGCACATCCGACGCCTCAATCAAGCCGCTTATTGTTTTCCATGAATCCAGGCCTTTCCAGTCTGCCCCGGCAGTATCGTTATTTGGCAATCTGCTCGTGAACCATTGATAAGCCAGCGTATGCAGTGTGAGCGCTCGATTAGCTGCTAAAACGTCACTGGCAGAGGGCTTTCTATTGGGTGGACACCCGTCATCCATAAAACCCGACGCCGTTGCGACAAAGAAACTTGGCGTTCCGAAAATTTCGTTTGGCTGGCTTTCCAATGTGCCCATTGAGAAACCCCATGAGGTCTTGTAAAATTCGACCTGATTTGCCGATTTGCCATTCCATGCGTCGTCATACCTAATGGCTCCTCCTAACTCATGTGTCCACATCGGGGAGGAATCCAAACCGACAAGCCGCCTTACCAACATTCCATTGTCTTTGTAATGTTGTGCAATTTCTCCCGCAAGATGCCCACCGTGACTGTGTCCCACGATAGTCAGGTTGGCGGCAGGGATTCCGCATTCTTTATACAAATGCTTGTATGCTATTGAGGCAACCTCTGGTATAAACCCAGCAGTTCCTTCCGGGTGTGCCCCGCTAACATACCATTCACTCATATTAAACCCATTTTGACTACCCTTGCTAAAAGGTATCGATATATCTCCCCAATCAACAGCCAATATTGCGGTAAACTGTTTTGATTTCGCGGCGGCGACAGCCATGTCTGTGATCCATTGTTCATGAATAGAATTATTGTTTCCGTGGCAAATCAACAGGACTTTTTGCATGTCGATCTTTGTCTTGATGGTTTCATTTGTTGCCTTGTGCCATCCGCTGCAATTCGCGTGCCACCACCAAATGTCGCCGACTTGGGAATTGTCGTCTTTATAATTCGTGCCTGTCAGCCGTTCCGGCTGCAGGCAAGATGCCGCATCCGCCACCTGCGGCCCGTTGCCGCTGCCGGATGTCATTGCCATCGCCGCTGCCATTGGCGCGAACTTTGACGCGGCGGCAGCCGCTTGTTGCGCGGCAGCGGCATTCTCCTCGGCACGTATCTGGCTATACATCTCATCCGCGAACATTGTCACAAATTGAGTGTAGCTGATTACTGGAACTTCCTCACCGTAATCGTCGCCGAAGGACTCGCTCGCGTAGGCGGCGAGGTTGGTGTAAAAATCGGCCCAAGTGCGGCCAAATTTGACGCACATTTTATTATACAGGTCGGGGTCGTTTTCCGAGAAATAATAAACCCATTGCTTGCTCATCGCGGTTTCCAAGGTCAGGGCGTTGCTCATGCCCGGTTGATACGCATGGACGGCGTTGAGCGTCCAATTTATGTTTGTGTTGCTGCCCGTCACACGCACCTCCAGCGGCAGGCGGTGCGTCTCGCCTGGCTTCAGGATGCCGGCAGGGGCGGTGATGGATAATCCCATCACTTTCACGCTGCCAGTGAATTCCTCGCCATTCACGATGAACACTTGTCCGGGCGCGCTGACTGTAAACACCGGGGCCGGCAGGTCGGCGTCGCCGGAATTGGTATAGCATATATAGCCGATAAAGCTGCGCTCCGGCCTCACCGCACTTGGGAATTCCAGCCATGCGTCCAGTTTCGGGCCCAGCGCCGTTTGCGTCACTTGCATGGCCGAGGGAAGCGTGGCGGTTGCGGAGCCGTCGCGGACGGTCACGTCGTAGCCTCCCGCCGTGGCGTATTGCGGGGAAGTGGTCACCTGCAACTGCGTCGGGGAAATATATTTAATGTTCGCGGGTGTGATTATATTGCCGCCTTGCGAGAATTGCACGGTGGTGGCTGCCGTGAAGCCCGTGCCATAAATGGAGAAGGTCACTTGGCCGGTGTTCGGGAGCGCCGTCGTGCTCACGCCAAGGATGCCCAACGCGGCATCGGTTGGGTTGATGGTGATGTTTTTGTTCGAGACCGTGGTGTTCTCCACGGTTATATAAACCGAGCCGTTTGTTTGTGGCACGCTGATGGCGTAAACGCCGTTGCCGCAATAAACGGCTTGCAAATCATGCTGGCCGGAATTGGGCACGTAGCCGGCGCCGCTGTAGATATTCAGACCTTCGGGCGCATAAACGAGAATCGTGCCCGCCGCGTCCGGCGAAGCCTCGACGCGGAAGGTCGCGCTGCCGTTGCCATTGACCACGGCTGTCGTGTTTCCCGACAGCGCGGCCATGTTGATGCGGATGGCGTCCGGCGTTGTGTAGAGATTGTTGTCCGTGTTGCGGCCTTCGAAAATCGCGCGGTCGGAGTTCAGGAGAAGTTGCAAATTCCAGTCTCCCTCGGAGAGCGAGGGCACGGTGACGCTGGCGGTGAAGTCGGCGCTTTCGCCCGGGCCAAGCGTCAGGTCGGTGCTCACGGCGCCCGCGCTCACTTTTGAGGCTCCGTAGGCATCGACAAACGTCACATCGCTGCGGCAGACGCCTTGCGCCGCCAGACTGCCGACATTGGTAACTGTGTAGGTGATTTGAATCGTATCGCCCACGCTCGCGGACGCGGGCATGGCGATGCGGTTCACCGCCAGATCGACAGGCGAAACGGAGTTCGTGGTCATTTCGCTGATGCCGATGTCCGGGATGGCGCCGTTGGCCGAAGGCGTGCCGGTCTTGGCCGCGTAAGGGTCATCCGCCCGTTGCTGGCCGAAATAATCAAGCTCCGGAGCTACCGAGCCGTCGCCAGCGTCGATGCAGGGGCTGCCGGTTTTGAGGGTGAAGTCGCCGGCGGCGGCGTTTTGGAAAAGCGGATCGGCGTAGCGGTTATTATTTGAGCCGGCAAATGAACATGATTGCGGGCCGAAACCGACGGGATTCCAGAAAACGCAATTTTTAAAAACCGCGTTGCCGCTAAAACTGGCGTCCATGAAAGTCGTCAAGGCGCGGGCTATGACGCAATTCGTGAGGGTGGCGTAAGACCAGCGGACGGAAATCGACAAATCATACAAGACGCAATTTGTGAGCGTGGACACGCCCCCCGCTGGCGCGAAGCCCATCGAACTATCCATGAACACGGAATTATTCGCCGTGAACGTGCCGCCATACGTCCTCGCGCAATCATACGCGCAATGCGCCACGATGCTGTTGTTGAACGTGAACGCACCGCCCATCGTGTATAATCCGCCTTGGTTGTTCTGCGCGCTGCAATACAACACTTCCGCGTAGTTCATGTTTACTGTTCCGCCGGTGCAGTATATCTGGTGCCAGTCGCCGGACTGCGGGAAGGTGGCGTTGCCGTCCTGGTTGGTATCGCCGCCGTGGGTGTCGTCTTTTATCGAGGTGAAAATGACTTTGTTGCTCAAGGTGCCATTCACGTTGAGCGTGCCGCCGGAGTTGACGATGATGCTGGTGTTGGGAGAGAATTTTATGATGGCACCGGCTCCAATGGTGAGAGTTCTGCCGCTTGTGATGGTGAGGTTGGAAGTGATTTTGTAGGTTTTTTTCCCGCTTAATATTTGATCAACAGTCAGCGTGCCTCCAAGAACCTCCGGAACAGTCAGGTAGCGGAGTTCACTCTCTCCAGTGAGGTTGATGATGCCCGGTCCGGTGATTGTGTAGCTGTCATAAAGAGCTTGGGAACGGTCGCCGTCGCCGTTGGTGTCGCCGCCAATGGAGTCGTCGGCGATGTGGGTGAAGATGGTGTTGTTTGCAAACAGTTGGGCCCGGTCACTGACAAAAAATCCGGCGTTGTCGGCAAACTTGAGAATTGCACCGCTGCTGATGCTCAGGGTCACCCCCGCGGGGATATTATACAACTGGTCGATTACATAAACGGTATTCCCGCTGTTAATCACATTTATTATGCAAGAGTCATAATCTTGGATGTTTTTTAACAGGTTCACCAGTGACAGCTTGGCGGTCGCGGGTGTCAGGCCGTCGTTGTCATCATTTCCGTCTGGTGACACATACAGGTCTATGGGAAAGAAAACCAGTTGTGGTGTTTGCCGCTGTATGTTCGTGCCATCCCCTAACTGACCGGAGGTGTTATCCCCCACAGTCCATAGGTTGCCGTCATTGGTGAGCCACAGGCTGTGGGAGTTTCCTCCAGCCACAGCTCTGACGTCGGAAGCCACTTGCACGGGAGTGTTTCGTTGTGTGGTGGTGCCATCACCCAACTGGCCGTAACGGTTATACCCCATGGCCCAGAGTTGGCCATCGCTGGTGACATACAGGCTGTGAGAGGCGCCAGCAGCCACGGCAATGACGTTGGTGGCTACTTGCACGGTCTCAGCCGAAGAGGGGACGCGGGAGCCGCTATAACCCTTTTGGCCATAATTGCCGTCTCCCACCGCATAGAGTGTGCCGTCGTTGGTGACATACAGACTGTGAGAGCCGCCCGCAGCCACAGCTACGACATTGGAAGCCACCTGCATGGGAATGTTGCGATTAGCGTAGGAGCCATCGCCCAACTGACCGCTCCCGTTATATCCCATGCTCCAGAGTTGGCCATCCTTGGTGATATATAGGCTGTGGCCGCTGGCGCTGCTGGCGGCCACCTGGCCTCCTGCGGCTACGGCAACGACATTGGAAGCCACTTGCACGGGCATGTTGCGAGAGGTTGTGGTGCCATCGCCCAACTGGCCGTAGCTGTTACCCCCCATGGCCCAGAGTTTGCCATCGCCGGTAACATACAGGCTGTGATAGAAGCCGGCAGCCACAGCTATGACATTGGAAGCGACCTGCACGGGCGTGTTGCGACTTGTGTAGGTGCCATCGCCCAACTGGCCGTAGCCGTTATATCCTGTGGCCCAGAGTTTGCCGTCGCTGGTAATATACAGGCTGAAGTTGTTACCGGCAGCCACGGCAACGACATTGGTAGCGACTTGCACGGGCGTGTTGCGTTGTGTTGTGGTGCCATCGCCCAACTGGCCGTAGGAGTTATCCCCCATGGCCCAGAGCTTGCCATCGCCGGCGACATACAAACTGTGAGAGTAACCGGCAGACACCGCAGGCGGGCTAGGCTGGGTAGAGATGCTCAGGGTCGCGGCACGGCTGGCGACAGTGCCGAACTCGCTGGTGACATTGCAACGGTATTGCATGCCATCCATTTCGGTGGTGACAACGTCAAGGGTGAGCGTGGTAGAGGTAGCACCGGGGATGTCCGTCCACATGATGCCATCAGCGGAGGACTGCCATTGCAGGGTTGGCGGCGGGGTATTGGTGACAGAAATAGAGATTGGCACGGAACTGTAGCCGGCACGGGCGATTGTATCTGCGGGTTGAATGACAATACTTGGGACGACAGAGCCGACAAGCATTGGCAGTCTGCGCATGGCAGTGGTGCCATCTCCCAACTGGCCGAAGGAGTTATCTCCAACAGCCCAGAGATTGCCGTCGCTGGTAAGCCACAGGCTGTGATTATCACCAGCAGCCACGGCCATGATGTCGGTGGCCACTTGCACTGGCGTGTTTCGCTGCGTTGTGGTGCCATCGCCCAATTGGCCGGAGATGTTATTTCCCATGGCCCAGAGTTTGCCATCGCTGGTGACATACAGGCTGTGAAGGCCGCCAGCAGTCACGGCTATGACATCGGAAGCCGCAGTCACTTGCGAGGGCGTGCTGCTCGTGGCAACGTCATTGCCCAACTGGCCCTTGGAGTTATCCCCCATGCCCCAGAGTTTGCCGTCGCTGGTGACATACAGACTGTGACTATCACCAGCGGCCACGGCTATAACGTCGGATGCCACTTGCGCAGGCGTGGTGCGATAGCTCGAGCTGCGATTGATGGCGCCGCCATCTCCCAATTGGCCGCTGCGGTTACCCCCCGTGGCCCAGAGCTTACCGTCGCTGGTGATATACAGACTATGACCGCTGCCAGCGGCCACGGCTATAACATTGGATGCCACTTGCACGGGCGTGGAGCGAGCAGTGGTGGAGCCATCGCCCAACTGGCCGCCGTTACTTCCCATGGCCCAGAGCTTGCCGTCGCCGGTAATATACAGACTGTGAGAGTAACCGGCGGCCACGGCTATAACGTTGGATGCCACTTGCACGGGCGTGAAGCGGTTGGTGGTGGTGCCATCGCCCAACTGGCCGGAGCTGTTATTTCCCATGGCCCAGAGTTTGCCGTCGCTGGTGATATACAGACTATGATTACCACCAGCGGCCACGGCTATAACGTCGGATGCCACTTGCACGGGCGTGGAGCGGTCGGTGGTGGTGCCATCGCCCAACTGGCCGGAGTCGTTATATCCTGTGGCCCAGAGTATGCCATCGCTGGTGACATACAGGCTGTGATAGGAACCGGCGGCCACTGCGGGAGGGTTTGGGTGATTCGAGATGCTCAGGGTCGCGGCGTCGCTGACGACCGTGCCGAACGCGTTGGTAATGTTACAGCGATATTGCAGGCCATCCATATCGGCGGTGACATCGGTGAGGGTAAGCGTAGTAGAGGTGGCGCCGGGGACGTCTGTCCACGTAATGCCATCGGCTGAGGACTGCCATTGCAGGGGCAGGGTTGGCGGCGGGGTGTTGGTGACGGAGATGGAAAACAACACGGTATAGCCGGCCCGAGCAATGGTGTTTGCGGGTTGAGCGACAATGCTTGGGACAGCGGAGCCAACAAGCAGGGGCAGTTTGCGCGTCGTGATGGAGGCATCGCCCAACTGACCATAGGTGTTATTTCCAACAGTCCAGAGGTTTCCGTCGCTGCTGAGCCACAGGCTGTGAGAGCCGCCAGCAGCCACAGCTTTGACGTTGGAAGCGACCTGCACGGGCGTGCTGCTGTTTGTGTAGGTGCCGTCGCCCAACTGGCCATAGTAGTTATACCCCATGGCCCAGAGTTTGTGATCGCTGGTAACATACAAGCTGTGATTACCGCCGGCGGCCAGGGCGATGACGTCGGAGGCTACTTGCACAGGCGTGGTGCGAGTGGTGGTGGTGCCATCTCCCAACTGACCATAAGAGTTGGAACCCATGCCCCAGAGTAAGCCATCGCTGGTGACACATAGACTGTGATAGGCGCCGGCGGCCACTGCGATGACATCGGAAGCCACTTGCACGGGCGTGTTACGCTGCGTGGTAGTGCCATCTCCCAACTGGCCGGAGGAGTTTTCCCCCATGGCCCAGAGTTTGCCATCGCCGGTTATATACAGGCTGTGACCGCCAATAAAGCCGGTGCCGGCCACCACAGCAATAACATCAGAAGCCACTTGCACAGGCGTGGAGCGGTTGGTGGTGGTGCCGTCTCCCAACTGGCCGGAGAAGTTTCCTCCCACGGCCCAGAGTTTGCCATCGCCGGTTACATATAGGCTGTGAGATTGGCCGGCAGCCACGGCAACGACATTGGAAGCCACTTGCACAGGCGTGTTGCGTTGTGTCGTGGTGCCATCCCCCAACTGGCCGGAGTTGTTCAAACCCATGGCCCAGAGTTTGCCATCGCTGGTGACATACAGACTGTGATTACTGCCGGCGGCCACGGCGATGACACCGGAAGCCACTTGCACGGGCGTGTTGCGTTGTGTCGTGGTGCCATCTCCCAACTGGCCGTAGGAATTTGCTCCCATGGCCCAGAGTATGCCATCGCTGGTGACATACAGGCTGTGAGAGGAACCGGCAGCAACCGCCGGCGGCACGGGCGGGGCGGATCGCGATATGGCGGCTGGCAGGAGCGCGAGCAAAATCAGGACAAGTGTCGGAATGAGTTTTTTCATGGAATTGGCTAGTTGTTGTGGTGGTGTTTTCATGGAAAAAAATGGAATCGGTCAGGTGTGTTGTTTTGCGAATTTCTTTCGCCGGCCTTTTCAAATTTTCCCAAAAAAATAGGATGCGAAAAAGGGACGCACTTTACTTGCGTCCCATCTCGGGCTCCTGAGAAGGCCCATAATAACAAACGCTTTGAATGCGCCCCCCGCGGGCGCGCGCAAGCGCGTGTTACTATCGGGCCAGTCCGGCGAATTTTCTCAGGATTCGAGATGGACTGCTGCGATTTTACGCGAAATTGATTAGGCGGTTGTTATTGGTTTATACACAATGGAGGTGTGGGTTGATGGTTGTGGTTGGCCGCCTTCGGCGGAGATTAAGATTAAAGATTAAGATTAAGGTTAAGGTGGGAAGTTAAGGTTAAGGCAGACGGGGAAATCAGAAGACAGAGGTCAGAGGACAGAAGTCAGAGTTTGAGGGCGGAGAAGATTGGAAGGGCGGATTATGCGTGAGCCAGCGCGGGGGCGACTTCCTCGACAGGGATGTAGGCGAAGATGAGGCTTTGAGCGGACAGGTCAGGGTCGTCCTTGAGGTGCCAGGCGATGCCTTTGGGTTCAGGGATGCTCTCGCCTTCCAGATGGCCCGCAAGCGCTTCGCGCATGTGGCGGAGCGTTTCCTCCACCGTGTCGCCGTTGGTGTAGCATCCGGGAACGTCAGGCGAAAACGCCCAGTAGTTGTTTTCGCCCTTTCCGCGTTCGATTGCGATGAGATAGGAGTCCATGTGATTGGCTTTCGTTGTTGGTTGTGAGCTTGGTGTGTTTCCGGCTCATGGCAAGCCGGCTTGTTTTTTAATTTTTTTAAGCACGCCTGTTGCAACTTCCTTGTTCGCACCATGAAACGGGACTGTCACCTTGCCCGGCTTCACTGGGGCTTGAATTGCATGTGGCTGCCAGAGGTGTAGTCATAGCGCCAGCCGTCGTCTTCGATGAGGTTGATGACTTGTCTCGTGTTCATGTTCTTTTTTTGGAGGGGCGGGTTGGCGTGGCGGGTTGATGGTTGGCGTGACTGACGGGAAAGGGGCGCCTGCGGCGGGGTTTACGGTTTACAGTTTACGGTTTACGGTTGGGAGGCAGAGGGCGGAAGAGGTTAAGGTGGAAGGTTAAGGTGAAGGTGAGAGGTTAAGGTTAAGGTTAAGGTTAAGACGGGGAGGATTATGCGAGGGCGAGGGGGGCGACTTCGGCAACGGGGATGTGGGCGAAAATAAAGCGGCCGTCGCGCAGTTCCGCATCGTGACGAAGATGGTATTCCAAGCCTTTCGGCTCCGGCATCGCGTCCTCGTCCTCAAGATGAAACGCCAGCGCTTCGCGCATGTGCTTGAGCGTTTCCTCAACCGTGTCGCCAACCGTGTAGCAACCGGGGACATCGGGCGAGAGCGCCGAGTAGTTTTTTTTGCTTTTGGCGAGGACGATCACATAAGAATCCTCGGTGTCCGTGTGTCGGGTGTCTTTCATGTTTTTGAAACTAGTCATGCGGCGCTTTTTGAGGGGCAATTGGCATGGTGTTGTGATGTTGTGATGGTTGGTGGTGAAATAAAACCAACAGCGCGCATAGGGGAGCAGAAACAGAGGCGGGGCAAGCGCGGAAAATGGAACACCCGTTGAAAAGCAAAATATGCGTAAACTGCCATGGATACGAAACCATTTGGACGATTCGGAACGAATTGAATCGACTTGAACCGGCCTGAATCGATTTATGTCGAGTTAAATCGATTCAACCCATGCCAACACTGGACTCAGGACTCAGGACTCAGGACTCAGCAGCGCCCGTCACCTACATCGTCGGCCACCGCAACCCAGACACCGACGCCATTTGCTCGGCCATCGCCTACGCCGCTTACAAGGAGGCGCGCGGCGAACACGGCTTCATCCCTGCCCGCTGCGGCAACACCAACGCACGCATCGACACCATCCTCCGCAAATTCCACCAACCCCTGCCCCACTACCTCAGCGACGTCACCCCGCGCGTCCACGACTTCATGGTGCGCGACGTCATCGCCCTGCCCGCCGGAGCCATCTGCGCCGAAGCCCTCGAACTCATCGACCAGCACGACATCCGCGTGCTCCCCGTCATCGACGCCGACCGCCGCGTGCTCGGCTCCATCTCCATCTTCCAACTCGGCGGCCACTTCACGCCCCGCCTCCGCGACCCGCGCGACATGCGCAAAGTCGAGACCACCCTCGCCCACGTCGCCCGCGCCCTCAACGCCAACGTCCTCCACCTCTCCGACCCCGACCACGCCGAAACCCTCTACGTGCGCATCGGCGCGATGGACATCCGCTCCTTCACGCGCCAGACCACGCA
>Ga0123357_10008160_pt1 | contig 13047 bp, 4 predicted proteins | sample TergutEmb28metaG_FD_89873 | JGI IMG/M metagenome (GOLD analysis project Ga0123357, IMG submission 89873) | Embiratermes neotenicus P4 segment gut microbial communities from Petit-Saut dam, French Guiana - Emb289 P4 | ecosystem: Host-associated > Arthropoda: Insects > Digestive system > Gut ...
GCCGACGTTTCGGAACTCACTATCGGTTCCATCTTCATAGGCAGGTGAATGAAGTATGTCAGTGGCAGGATTGTGTGTGGTATATATATCTGGTTAGGTTTGGAGCGGGGAAGTGGCCGAGCCTATTGGCTCAGACGCCGGGGAATTACCCAAAAAGGAATAATTGTTCGTAACCTTGTCATTAAACTCCCAACAAGGCAGGCAATGTACACATAAGCCAAATATTCAGGCGTTTTCGCGTAACGAATGTTGTCGTGGAAGAGCAGCAAGTATCAAATATTATGAATGTGTCTGTAGCCTTAGTTATCCAGATGACGCATGCGCCGTATTATATTGTCATCTGTGGACTGTCTGGCTGTACCATATTTCTCCACATTATTTCATGAACGGCAAGATTTTCGTAAAAAAAAAAATGTTGAACTTTATACTGTGTTTTGATTTACTGCACAACATGTCTGAAAAAATTCCCAGTCTAAGAAGAAATGAGTGAGATATTGTCATGACAGTACACATGTATTGTCATGACAGTACACTTGTATTGTCATGACAGTACACATGTATTCACGTAAAGTGCCGTTATTTTTGTTAGATTTTAATGAAAACTGTATGTTCTCGACAGTTTTTCCAAAAATACTCAAATATATAATTTAATGAAAATCCATGAACTGTGAACAGAGTTGTCCCATGCGGAGATACAGGCAGACGGACAGATGGACCATGAACAAATTAGTAATCTCTTTTCGCAACTCTGCGAAAGCGCCTAAACCTAACCTCACGTTATATCCTTCAGATTTATGTTAATGCCATCTTTCAACTCCATCATTCATTTCTCAAAACGTCTCTGCCAATTAGAACTTCTGCTCTCTACGCATTTCTTATCAATATTTCGCGTGCTGCATGCCCCGCCCATCTTATTATCCTCAATTTTTTTGCAGTGACGATATTCTGTGAAGACTACTACAGGTAACACACATTACGAATTATTGGACTTCGAGGTTTTATAAAAATATTCTCGTCTCTTGGCAGCCGAAGAATTCCCTTTCCGAACGTCATAAATATTTGCTTGCCTGCTGTATAAAAATACCATAAATAACAGAGTTCTAGTATGAAATAAATTCAATACGTTACAAGAGCACGTTTTGGCCTCCCCTGTGCATAGCAAGCTGTATTCACATTTTAGAGGCTACTGGCTCAGGGGCTAAGAGCGGTCATTACAACCGTAAGTACTGCAACTGGCTGCAAGTTGAGAGGTACGGCCTCTTTATACACTAATAGGTTCCAACCCTTTACATTTTAAGATAGCCATAAAAACAAAGATTTCTTCTACTCCACTGAACTTAAGATATAACAGGAACGTAAAATTCATTCTATCAGTCAAAATGAAAGATAAAATTAAAAAGGAGACCATATAATTTAAAATGTGCGTGCAATAACTTCGTTATTTTGGCGCCATTAAATGAAAATGAAATAAAGAACATCCAGTTTCAGTAACCCTGGAAGAGGTATGACTGGGTATCTTGAGTCTGCTTAACGGCTTGAATACCGGGCAATGGTACGAGAATAACTCTTTCAATAAGACCCAAACTAATCACATACTTCTCATGTGAGGAACGAAAAAGGTCCAGTCTCCGAAAATTTGTTTTCTCCGAGTACAAGGCGATGGACAATGGTTAACAAAATAAGTTGTGTAAGGCACGTAATTCACACACCGACATATACACTATTTATTAACTTGGTTAAAAGTATTATATTTACATTAAAATAAACAATAATATCGCTTCTACATGTTTCGGTCTTTAATGACCAACATCAAGGAGCTTTATCTGTACCTAACCAAAGTTACATAACTTTAGTTAGGTACAGATAAAACTCCCTGATGATGGTCATTAAAGACCGATAGAAGGAGCGATATTATTATGTATTTTAATGTAAATTTAAAACTTTTAACCAAGTTAATATAATGTGCATTTGTTGGTGTGTGAACTATGTAGATTTCAAAATGCAAGGTGCAAAGATAAAAACTGTGTTAGGCATTTTCCCCATGGGGCAACAGCCCCTAGTGGACCAGGGACCCTTCATGATTCACGATCGCACTCAGACACACCAAACTCGGTAAGAATCCTCTGTAAGGGTGATCAGAGGCCTCTACCTGAAAACACAAAATATTTGAAAGAGACAGACATTCATGCTTCCGGCGGGATTCGAACACACAATCCCAGCAAGGTAGCAGCCGCAGACCATTGCCTTAAACCGTGCGGCCACTGGTGTTGCACTATTATGCATTCAGAGCGTTAAATAGAATCAGCAAATAATTACCTGTGATTACGGAATGTAAAATACACGAAGTGCATAGATTGGTAACACATGTATGTACACACCTCAACTGTCATTCAAAATGCCTAAATTATGGATGTTTTGGGTCGTTGGAAAAAGCTCGTAAATATCCGTCCTCTGTGAAGTGGGCCTACTGCACAGTCAAAATTCAATTTGTACTGCTTTCCTTCTTCTTATTCAGATTTTTGTCCTTCCACTTTAACGTAATGTGTTTGATAATGGTGTGATCTCTGTCAGACAACTTTTCATATCTTCGTACGTCTAACATTTCATTTGATCCATTAGAGGCAACAACGAATGGCATACGGAATATTCTCAGTGGTATGAATTCACACATATGGAAGAGGCCGCTGAAAATGTAATGGAAGTCTCTTACAGGCGGAAGTATGTATATAATATATAAGGCCCTTAGACTACTACAGACATCTGTTACACATTAGGGGTAACTACAGTTTCGTGGCCAAATAACGTACACATTTAGCCAATCATAAGACAAATATTTATTACTATTATTATTATTATTATCATCATCATCATCATCATAATCATCATCATCATTTCCTTTATACAGGGTATTTATACTTATATTCCTGACACAAACTATGTCCCTAGGGAAAACAGTGTTGCAGTTATTCTCTTGTTACTATTCGTGGCGCTTATATCGTTAGTTTCGGTGCTGAATCAATTGTAATTTTACATTAGTACTTTCCGAAGTATGTGTGCAGAGCCCAATATGGCTGCTTTCTGTAGTTCCTTGACTTCATGTTTTCCTGTTATGTTGCTCACGTATTTCCTGAATGACTTTGAAATAGTCCCAGTCGCCCCTATTATTACTGGCATCACCTTTGTTTTTACATTCCACATGTGCTGTATTTATATTGTAAGGTCTTTATATTTTAGAATCTTTTTTGGCTTCTTTTTTAATCACATTTCTGACTCCTGAGATTGCAAAGTCTATTAACATACATGCTCCCTTTTCATTATCACAGATTATAATGTCTGGTTTGTTGTTGGGAATAGTTCTGTCAGTTTGTATTTGTTGGTTCCACAATATGGTTACATTGTCTGTATTATTATTATTATTATTATTATTATTATTGTAATATCGTACGTGGTAAAAATATGTAACGCATGGCACAAAATCCACTTACAACTTTATACTGCAGTAATGGCATGTACAAAAATTTTCATATTTAAAACTACGTTTTGAAATTATTACCACCACTAAATTGAATGCAATATGGAAAACATATTACAAGGTACTTATTTTATAGTACTATGTATATCATTTTAATTGATTATGAATTATCGATGACGTTAGAAAAGATATTTTATATCTCCCACAAGTCTTCAGAGTTTAAATCCAGAAGAACCCAATTATTTTGTACAAACTGCTTCCTCTTTAAAACGAAAGACATATTTTGACTAATATCCAGAACACATGAAAACAGTGGCTACATATCCACTAACATCAAACAAAATCCGTGAAATAATTATTTATGTTAGTAAGTCTTCAACAATTCTGATGAAATAGAACACTGACATAAATTCGGTGATATCTAATAATTTTAATCCAACAGCAGCACACGCATCCAAAAAAAAAAAACTACTATTACGACAAATGAATCACAAAGCAACATAAAGTCATTTTTCATTAAAGTACAATACCAGAATGTCCAGTCCTTAAACTCAAAATAAGTGACGTATCGGCAGGTGTATTATTTCTCCATATCGCATATATATATATATATATATATATATATATATACACGTTACACAATGTATGGAGTAATACCGGGTATAAGGTTACGGATACAGCTTCACAAATACCCTGTCTCAGTACAGATGACAAGCCTCCAGCTGATATGCTGATTGACATGCAACTATCGCACCTGAGGGTCCGGTAACGGAGTGAGAGAAGGTAGAAGAATCTCAGAGGAGGGTCACGTAACATTCAAGGCAATATGAAATTTGTAAAAACCTTCAAGTAACGAGGGTGTGAACTGGTTTCATCCGTTTCAGAATTCGGTCCTGTTTCTAAGGTAATAAAACTTCGGGCTTCATAACAGACCAGTAAGTTTGTGTTGTTCATACCGTGAATATTCTTACAATGAATAAATCAACCAATAATTGAACCTAATACAAAACAATTCATGGTAAGTATATAACTACAATATATTTCGACATCGGATTTTCATCTTCAGGGAATTTTAGAACAAAGGAATACAAGCCCATGACTGCATGACCATTACTGGAAAATAAGCAACTATGAACTTGCATCTGGAAATGTTGTAACATAATTTTGAAATCAGAACATTGTAACTTTTTGCTTATTACCTTAATACATATTACAATTTTAATATTTTAACCTCTCCAATAAGGGCGATGAAATACGTCGATTAGCATTTTGGGATTGCAATTATTTGTTCTAAAAAAACTGACTGCACAGTGTCCCCGTCCGAAACATGTAGGACTTTGGTACTTGTAAATTGTGTATTATTAGGCACAATGGTTGGTTGCTGTATTAAAGACGAGTAATTTGTTAATACGTGCGGAAAATATCAGCTTCTGAAAAGGGGCTCTGCCATATGGGCCTAAGCGTCATATACCGGGAAGTACGGATATTTCATAACTAGCCTTAGTAGTAACACATGGTACCCAGGTACCAAAATGTAGTTCTAGAACTCGAATCTCGGGGAAACTTTCTACATAAGTATTCTTTCTGCGCCACTTAAATCAGTGCTATTATTGTTTGACAGCTAACACCTCAATACACTTTAAAACTTATCCTTTAGATTTAGTATTAACATATTTCAATCCCCATTGAATAGCGAAATTTCGGTTCCCCTCAGCCAGTGTGGCAAATAGTGAATTTCAGAGTACACTAATGGAGACACCTATCATCAATGATCCTGATGACAATGAGCGATCGCTTGCGATATTACTGAATGTCTAACGAACACAGGAACCCATCACATCAATTTCCAGCGCGCACTCCATATGGGCTTATCTGGTATCGAAACAGGACTCCGTGGGAGCAGTGAGCAACAGACACAATGCAACTGTATATGTCTAGGCCCCAGCACTGCTACCAACAGACTGAACTCTCGTAACCGACAGCACTGACGTTCTTTGCACTAATAGTGACAAGAGTAATATTCAAAGTTCTATTTAGGCACAAACTAGTGATCGGCCACGTAAAAATAAGAAGAGCATTAGCCATTATCTTCCCATTCCGTGTTTTAGAAGAGAAGAATGTAATTTTTCCTCCACGAAATGTAAAGTAATTAAACTTTCACGTGTTTCTCTTGTGGCACATAGTTCAGTTCATGTGGACAAGGGGAGCTAAGTGGATAACAATACTTTATGTTGGACAGAAAACTTTCGAATTGCTTCCTTTGCGGTTTCAATAGCTTTCATCATTTGGACATTTATACGACAATTTAATTATTTAGACAAACCAAATGATGGACAGCTAATTAGATAAAGAACACGTGCTACATGCTCTTAAGGGGTTTCTCCGTGTTTCCTACAATATTCACCACACTAAGAAGAAAACATTATAGATGACGTAATGCATGGATGGAGAAAATTAGTTGACATTTGATTTGTATTTAGAATTTGGGAATTTTAAGTAAATTATGTTTATTTTATTTGTGGAACTTGTATTTTGTGTGTTGGCGTTTGAAAAATTTTAAATTGCAGTTAGTTTATAAGTTAGAGCAGAGCAAGTTACACGCGCTAACAACAGGGAATCTGTATCAAGAAATATTCCTTTGTAACAGCACATTCCTTTCTGTCTGCATAAGCTATATTAAAGAGCACCAATTCATTGTGCAACGATCCGTTTCATAAAAACACTGCTTGACTTCAGTTTCATATAGAGTAGGGTTTTATCGGGTCGACTAAAAATAAATTAAAATCAATCAACAAGTTTTTGGACACCCGTTATGGAAGTCAATCGAAATATGCTCAATGGTTGCGCTAACACGACGTACAAGCCAACTAAATCAACCGTTCCTGTATGATTTGTCCAAAGAACACGTGACACTATTACTGACAGATTAGTGGTGACAACTCTCTGTTACTCCAATTTCAACAACAGAACAATTACTTCAACTGGTGATTTCGTACTGCAATATTATGCCCATGCTACTAGAATTTAACGAAGGCAATCTGTAAAAATTTTGAACCGTTTTATTGGTCATTACAAGCTGCGTATGTCAGAATGGGAGAAGGTTAAACGTCATTAAAAGTTTAGACGACATTGGAAGGATATGAGGAGACAAGAACAAAAGAAGCAGATGATATTTGGAAAAGAGGAATCTTGGGGGGGGGGGACAAGAGATGAATGCGAACGGCGACTTCTGTTAGAAATCGAAAGTGTCAGTCTTTGGAAAAGAAAGGAATATATAGATTGAATTGCTGAAAGCTAAAACAGAGGAAAAGTTAGAAAGTTGACGCTGATTACTGTCATTCATTTCCTAGTCTGTCTTACGACAGGTCCACAGGCTCCTCCAAAGCCGGTTCGCGCCATATTGTGATCTAGTGCTTCATCTTTCAATTTAATATATTTTCCGTTTCCTTAAAATCAACCAGTAGCTGCTTCTCTCTTCTTCCTCGTTTTCGCGCCACTTATATCCTTCCTTCTATATTACTTTCAATTACGTGTTGTTTTAGGAGGTAGTTCGTATGCAAGATGTGACCAACCCAGTTAACCTTCATTATGTTCACTGTGTCTAGGATATTCCTCCTCCTTGAATCTGTGTAATACTTCTTTGTTTTTCACACGATCGGTCCAACTGATCTTCTACATCCTTCACCAGTACCACATTGACAAACTACCTTGGTATTTCTGAGCTACTTTCCGAAGTGTCCACATTTCAGCACCAGGCAAAACTACCCACAATCCACACAGCCTAACTATTTGTACTACCAATTATCATTAATTATGCATTTGCTCAAATAACTATTTTGACATTATACTCAAGAAGTATAATTTATTTACAGATATGCTGCCACAACAACTAATTTACAAAAACGAACAAAATCGTGAATATGTAATAACTTTAGCAAGGAACGACGAAACTCCCTGATGATGATCTGAAAAATTCGAAACATGTCGGAGTGGTTTTAAGTGTATTAAAGTGTCTTAAATGAAAGTTATATAGGTGCATTTGTTGGTTAATAGTTGAAGTGATTTAACGAAATGCACGGTGCAACGATGAGTATACTTAATACCTCTTTGTTTAAAGTCACATATTCAACCTGCCACATAAAATACACATTAAGACGTAATTAACTTCAACCAGCTGTTTTGCATCGGCATTTAACTCTTGTTTCACTCACAAATGTACCCGTCATATTCATGAAAAATGCAGTGTTCCTTTTATAAGTAGCGTAGACCTGCGGGGAGAGAGGATGTACAGTTCCATGCCAAATTAAACTCAACACTATATAGAGATCAAGTGATCTGATTCAGGGCCACAGGGAAAAATATCCCTCTTCCCCTCTTCCCACTGAATTGGAGGTTGAGGGAACCCCTAACAGTGACCGGATATTCTGTACAAAACACAAATTTCTTGACCCTGATGAAAATCGTATTACGCTTCCCCGACTCCGATAATCATAATGGGGAAAAAATTATACTCAAAATTTCTGTTAGTTCTAAATTAATGGGAAATGTGTATGTTTATTAGTAAATGTCCATGAAACCGAATATATTCGGCCACAGAATTCCGAGTAAAATTAGGTTGGAGTCAGTGGAACATACCATTGGAGGAGCAGTTTTATCTTGAACAGTGAGAGGAAATTATCACACGATAGTGATAAGGAAGTTACAAGGAGAAGTCTGTGATAGTAATTAATGGAGTTATCCTCCTTAAAGAGCTAAGAGTGAGCTGATAAATACATCTCCAGTCTCTAACTAAACAGAAACGTTCATTACTTTGTACAAAGATCCGTCACGTGATCAAGTGTTCAGCTAGATGAATTCACTGCAATCTGCATTTATTTAAAATCCCCTTACTACTACCATGTCACGTAATATACATATCTGTTCTCCCGCGTGGTCTTTTCCATCAAGATTTCCGAACCTTACATTTTGGGTGCCCATAGAACACTCTTCCAGTTGATCGCTCTAATAATGTCTGGTGTAGATTACAAATTATCAAGCTTATTTGATGTGTACTGGATCGTGCATTATCTTGATAACTGAAGAATAAAATCCAAGTAGATGCCACTTATTACTTTATTATGTTTATGTTAGGCTGAACATGTTTCGGGCACCATTATGCCCATCATCAGGAGCTCACGACGATAGCGTTGGTTACCTCATAGGCCGTCTGGTTCTCGAGTTGCTGCTGGTTGGAAAGTTAAGTGCAGGCAGGGTGGATGAGTGTCCGGACCGAAGGACACTCATCCATCCTGCCTGCACTTAACTTCTAACCAGCAGCAATTCGAGAACCAGACGGCCTATGTGGTAACCAACGCCATCGTCGTGAGTTCCTGATGATGGGCATAATGGTGCCCGAAACATGTTGAGCCTAACATAAGCATAATAAAGGAATAAGCAGCATCTATGCTTTCATTTTATCTCCAAATATTCCCCTCAGATCCCTGTTACCAAACCCCCTTAACTGTAGAAACTTTCCTTACGCTAAATGATCATAAGTTGTGTACTAATATCTAACTATAACAAAAGACTTTTATTGTTTGCTTCTTAGTATTGATATGAAAAGGAAAAGCAAATTAATGTGAAGTGAATGACAACAACCAATTGTTCAGTTAGACAAACACCTCCGGCCAACCACACTTCCAGTTCCTTGAAGTTATCACCAACGACGGTCTGTGAAAAGTCTAAGTTGAGAGCAATGACTTTGCTCAAAAGATGGTGATCCCTATCTTTTCACGACAGACGTATATTGTAAGGTCACCTCGGGATGACTTCTTGTATCAGTTATTGATGGGTGAACTACTTCGTAGTTTTTCGATTTAGAATTTAAATTACTATTAGAATGTTACTCTTCAAACCTTGTCACAACTCATCACATTTATCAGCTAAACCTTTCACTCGACTACATCTTACACAGAACAGTACCTCCTTTGTCCGTTATGTTCGACTTAAAACACTAACACTAGTATTTCCTTCCGATTTATAAGGATATTCATCCTAGTCTATCTCATACTGAGCTTATGATCCACGGTTCTTAGAATTAAGAAACACTACAACATGATAGTTGAATAAAGAGAGGCCAACTTGATGTCATTTATTTTATTAGTGCCTCAGCCTGCAAACGGATACCACACAACCACAGCCAAACCACAACGTAACACCAACACATCGAACCAGAGCAACACAACCCATGAACTAACTCAACAAATAAGTCGCAACCTCCTGAGGATGGATGTATTAACATCCTAAACATGTTGAGCATTAAATAATGAAATAATAAAGCAAGTGATATCAAGTTGGTCTCTCTTTATTCAACTATCAAGATGTTGCACGGTCCAATAAACATAAGACTACAACATGAATAAAAGTTGAGCTATGCCCAAGCAGCAATGTCCTTATAATTTGCCCATTTACTGTATGGAGCAGAGTCCTTCTTGAGAAGCTAATAGGTCCTCACCTAGTCAAGAAATTGCCCACATTTTATGGAACTCGGATTTCATTACCGCATTCACAAGGGCCCGCCATCTGTCCCTGTCCTGAGTCAGATCCATCTAGCCCATTGCCCTCATACAAACTCTTAAAGAGCAGTTTTTTTGATATTTTCCCCTAATATGTAACTAAGTGGTCTCTTTCCCTCTTGATTCCCCACCCGGTATGTATCTACCAACTCCCCCAAACTTGCTACATGCCCCACCCACCCCAATCTTCTTAGTTTGGTCACCAGAACAGTGTTGCGTTAGGAGTGTAAATCGTGAAGCCCTTCATTATTAACGCAAGTATACTTTATTTGAACAAATTCGGGGTACTTAGGTTCTCTTTTTCATCGTGCCAACTGGCACTCTTCGGCTACCCTGACCGAGGTTTTCTGTCCTTTTTCCTCAGTTGTAAGGCAAATGCCAGGGTATATATAACTCGCAAAGACGGGGCACGGTCCGCACTCTTCCCAAATTGTTCTGTTCTGTATATTGCTTTTGTGTAAATGTGTACTGTACTATTGTTGCCGTGTGTCAACCCAACTGCAGTTAACAAATATATCTATCTAGATATCATTCCACCAGTGCTCCATATTCATATTCAATTCATCCGCCACCGATGCCACATAAGCTCAAATTTTGCACTGTCTTTCAAATAGCATATTTATTGTCTAACCTAACTGCATCTCCTAGGACTGACGGTCGTTTCTATCTGAGCTTCAAAGCAACTACGTAATGAAAGTCCCATCGAAACAGGGTGTGAGGGTACGGACTCCATTTAGATCAGAATACCCTCCGGTAAATATGGCAGGTTGAACGGTGCAGAATTTGTAGAGTAGCTTAGTAAGTAACAGCTTCTCAAGAACACACTAAACGCTACCCGTTAGTGTCATTCAAACATAAACTTTTATACATACTTTAAGACTACAATCATGACACAGAATTTACTCACATGTGAATAATTTAAATTAACGCAAATTAATTAAAAAATAAGCAACTTTACATCAAACCCACGGAAACTGGTTCCACTAACTGATCCTATATGCGAGTGTTCATTAATCTGCTAAGGGTACAAGGATTTACATGCATGCATCATGACATCCAATTTAATTGCGTTTAATTTGAAGCGTGGGAAAGCTAAAACTAGCCACACAACACAAGACAGTACATGACGATGTGATAGCAGTACGGAAGCCCCCAACCCGACAGCACTATCAGTGCAGTAAGTAAGCAACATCGTTTATACACCATGCATGGTAAACTAATTTGGTTTAGCTAGGAGAGAAAAGGATGGAAATATAAATTAATTTACGAAATTTTGATACTAAAGCAATATAACGTAGTGTATGTGGACATGCGTAGGCAGGATGGGAAGTGGGTTGGTTACCTCCCTCTCTCCGAGAGTGCACATAATACATGTCACAGCGCTGCAACGGCACTTCGTGCTTGTTTGGGTGTGATATATTAATATCTGCACAGTAACGCATCCTGTTCGACTGTTCATTGTACTTGACGAGATATCAATATGTCAAGCGCTATGTACTGTGCCAACTAAGAGCGCTGTTTACTATGCCAACCAAGCGCTATGTACTGTGCCAACCAAGCACTGCGTACTGTGCCAACCAAGCGCTGTGTACTGTGCTAACCAAGCGCTGTGTACTGTGCCAACCAAGCACTGCGTACTGTGCCAACCAAGCGCTGTGTACTGTGCTAACCAAGCGCTGCGTACTGTGCCAACCAAGCGCCACGTACTGTGCCAAACAAACGTTGTATACTGTGCTAAACAAGCGCCATTTTCATCGGTTTTCCGGGCATGGCGGATCGCATGCACCCGTCGAAGCAGAAGGACCGAGTGCGGTACCTGAACTAGTTTCTACGCACGTTGGCAAACCAGTTGCAAAAAGGGACATTCGTCATCGTCATAATCATCTGTCTGAACACGAGGAACACGGCGTCTCCCAGCAACCAACGGGATTTTGTGTACTACGATTTGTCCGCAAAATCTCGCTTACGTTCAAGTCGTGCGATAATATCAAACGATACGCTTTATATGAAGACATACTTACAGAGTCGAACTGGTTTGTAAAGTAATGAAAGCGACTTCATATTATGTGACGTTATAAACGACTCTTGTCTTAGCCAAGTAGTGCAGTAGTACGTCACTTATCCGGATCGGCTTGGCCCTTCGGGTAAATTTGTTGAGAATTCCACGAAACTAACTTGTCTTGAAATTAGCGGTTATCGGATCAAGTACAGTACAGTGTTTTGGCTTCTAGAACTTCAAATCAGGCGTGGTCGAAAGGTTTAGACGCAGATACGTACTGTCAATACTAAGAGCCGAAATTCAAACTGCCATTATAGCCTATTTTCAAAGAAAAAAAAATCCATTTATCCGGATTTTCTGCATATCCGGATGGCTCGCCGTCCCAATTAATCCAGATAAGTGGAATTCTGCTGCGTAATGTTATTGTTCACACTGAGGTGTTTAATGGTACCACAGAATGTATGACTGTATAGACTAGGTGTCGCATAAACCGCTGTCGTTGTAGCCGTGGTCAACTGCATTTACTGTACAAGGTCTCGCCATGCATAAGTATCGCACAGAGTCAAGGAAGAAACGATGCAGCATATATGCGATGTGACTCGAGTCCCATGCTATAGTCTTGCCAGTTTTAGTGAAAGAAACAGGAAGCTCCGAGTTGCAAGAAAGCTAACTCCTCGCTACCTAGAAATTACAATGCTTTACCAAGAGTTGGTTACTGCCTGTCATCATTAAACTTCATTTACCCCACCCCCTTTTTTGTTTTTTGTTTTGAGGTGCGTCATCCCCGTTGTGTTGGTTCAATAACAAAGAATTTAGTGTATTATACTTACAGTCGAACACAACTACATTTCACCTAGTAGTACAGTAGGAATACAACTACATGTTTCGGCCCCATGTGTGGGCCATCTTCAGGTTGTGCTTTGACTTACAGAGCAGCTATACAAGATTTTGTATAGCTGCTCTTCAAGTCAAAGCACAACCTGAATATGGCCCATATATATATATATATATAGGGCCGAAAC
>Ga0123357_10008161_pt1 | contig 13046 bp, 4 predicted proteins | sample TergutEmb28metaG_FD_89873 | JGI IMG/M metagenome (GOLD analysis project Ga0123357, IMG submission 89873) | Embiratermes neotenicus P4 segment gut microbial communities from Petit-Saut dam, French Guiana - Emb289 P4 | ecosystem: Host-associated > Arthropoda: Insects > Digestive system > Gut ...
CGCATCTGGCCGAGACGGCTCGCTACTGGCACCGCTTCTTCCAGCAGGCGCTCGATGACTTCCAGGCCTTCGACGGCAGCATCGTCTCCGCCTTCCGACATTACAACGACATCGGCATGATCGAGATCATCACCTGCGGAGCCACGCATGGCTACATGCCGCTGCTCGGCACCGACGAGAGCGTGCGCGCGCAGGTGCGCACGGCGGTCAAGACGCACATCCGCCACCTTGGAAAGCATCCGAAGGGCATATGGGCTCCCGAATGCGGCTACCGCCCGGCAGGCATGTGGAGCTATCCGCCGGTCGCCTTCGCCGATGGAGCCGCCACTCCGCCGGCCTTCGACCGCATCGGAGTCGAGCAGGCGCTGTCGGAGTCCAACATCGACTTCTTCTTCGTGGATACGCATCTGGTCGAAGAGGGAGCGCGCACGCCATCGCCCTATCTGCTGATGAACGGCGCGACCGCTCACCAGGAATCCAGCGCTCTGCACCGCTCGCTCTACCAGCCCTACTACGTCGATGGCCCCTACGATAAGCGCTACGCCACGACCATCTTCCCGCGCGATCCGCGCACGGGGATTCAGGTCTGGTCGGGAGAGAACGGATACCCCGGCGATGGCGTCTACCTCGACTTCCACAAGAAGCGCTGGCCCGGCGGGCACCGCTACTGGCGGGTCACCGGCCCCAAGGTGGACATGGGCGACAAGCAGCCCTACGATCCGCAGCGAGCCTCCGATCAGGTGAAGACGCACGCCTCGCACTTCGTGCATCTCGTCTACGAGGCGCTGAACGCCGGATACCGCGACTCGGTGCCGCCGATCCTCTGCGCTCCGTTCGACGCCGAGCTGTTCGGACACTGGTGGTTCGAAGGCGCTCAGTGGCTGGAGGCGATTGCCCGCGTCCTCGACGAGCACCCCGAGACCGGCATTCAGATGACGAACGCCTCGGACTACCTGGAGAAGTATCCGCGCGCCGGATTCATCTCCATGCACGAGGGCTCGTGGGGAGCAGGCGGCGATAATCACGTCTGGATGAATCCCGACACCAGCTGGACCTACACGCACATCTATCCCGCCGAGCTGTTCACGCGCGAGATGGCCACGGCAGGCCGCTGGCGCAACTCCGAGCTGGGCACGCGCATTGCAAAGCAGCTCTGCCGCGAGCTTCTGCTGCTGGAGTCCTCCGACTGGCAGTTCCTGATTACGACCGGAGCCGCGCGTGACTACGCCGAAGTCCGCTTCACCACGCATAAGGACCAGTTCAACGAGATGAAGGCGATCTGGGAGGCGTTCGACGCCAACGGTGAGCTTACCTCCGCGCAGCGGACGCGCCTCGCCGAGCTTGAAGAGCGCGACAGCGTCTTCGTCGACATCGATCCCGGCTTCTGGGCCAAAGGCGCGAAGCAGGAGCGCGAGCCTGCGCCGGTCTCCGTCGCAGCACCCACCGCAGCATAACACGACTCACTAAACAGAAAGGGCGCGGCCCAGACCGCGCCCTTTTTGCATGGAAGTGAAAGCCCGCCTCGCCCATCAGCGCGCGCAGCAGTTACCGCGTCATTGCGGAAGCTGAACCAACTGAGTGTCCGGGAAGTAATGCGCCAGGATGGATCGGAAGTCAGCGCCTGAAGAAGCGAGTCCGGCAGCGCCGAACTGGCACAGGCCAAGGCTGTGGCCGATGCTGTGGCCCTCTACAATCTGATTGCCGGACTCCTGCTTTACCGTAAAGTCGCTGCCGGGCAGAGCGCCCCATCCCCACTGCCGGGCGAAAGCGATGCGGCTTGACTCGTCGGTTCGCCTGGGAGCCGGCGTATCCGCCTTGAGCCGCGTCTGCCATCGAACAGGATGCCGGTGGCACCACGGACACTCGACCGCATAGTACGGATAGCCGCCATGCGCACTCATGCCAACATCGGCAAGGCTGCGCGTGTGACCGCCGCAGCGGCTGGAGTAGAGAGCGGCAATCGTGTGGCCCTGCCACGAGAGAACCATGTTTCTGGTCGAAGTCACGGCCTGCCGGACTTGATCGCTAATGTCGTCAGGCGAGCGCAGAAACTGGCAGTGCGTGGTGTCGCAGAAGTCGAAGTCGTGGTGCCGAGCTCCGGCGCTGAGGAACGAGCGCGAAACTACGGCCTGAGCCTTCAGCGCTTCCAGCGGCGCGGCGCGGGGCATCTCAGAAGCGACGATGGAGGCCACGGCGGTCTCGCGGTCCATCGCCACGACAGGCGTCAAGACTCCTCCATGCGCAATCACTGTGAGCTTGCCTTCATAAACGCGGCGAATCCTGCCGGGCACAGAGATGCGAAAACGCACGGGCGATCCATCGCGCGCTTCCACCGTGCAGCGCTCGGCGGCGAGTCTATTCGCCGCAATGCCGTCCCCTTCTGCACGGATCAGCAGGCGGCGATGGCCTGGTTCGCCATTAAGAATCAGATTTTTCCCGTGAATCGAAACGGAAAGCGCCTGTGTTCCCGCTGTCTCAAGCAGGATTTCCTTCGGCTTGAAGAGCGAGAAGACACCGACGCTGACGGTCGTTTGGGCGCAAACCGCTGGACTGATAAGCAAGAGGAACACGACCACACGCGCAAACTGTCTCATGAATGCGCTCCCGTGCCAATTCCCATACCTATAGCACGGAGCATGGCTCCTGCCTGCGCGGCGGTCTGCGCTCCCGTGGCTCCGTGCATGCGCACCAGCAGCACGACTCGTGGCTGCGCGGCGGGAAACAGAACCACCGTGAATCCGTCCGCAGTGGCGCGCGGATGGTGCGAGCAGGCGGCGGTGCCTGTCTTGGCAAGCGCGGCTCCGGGGCCGAGGGCCAGGTCCACGTCACGCGCCGTGCCGGATTCGGCAGCGCTGTGCATTCCGGCGAGGATGGACGCCTGCTCCGGCGGACCGCTTGCCAGCTTCAGGTACGCGCTGGCAAGCGTGATGGGAGTCTCGCGCCACTGATCGGTTAAGCCGATGAGAGCATCAGCATCTGGCGCGCGGGGCGCTTGCAAACCGAAGCGGGCGAAGGTGGTCTGAGCCAGCCTGCGATTAAGCGCTCCGGCGAGCGACAGAAAATAAGTGTTGCACGAATCGGCGAGCGCCGCCTCCAGGCCGATGCGTCCATGGCCGCGCGGAAGCCAGCACCGGCTGCTGATCCCTGAACACGTAACACGAGGAAACACGTAGCCGTGCTGCTCTCCGTAAGCAACGGCGATGAAGGGCTTGAGCAGCGAGCCGGGAGCAACGGTGCGATCGGCGTCCGGCCAGTTCTCGGCCACGACACGGCCCCAGCGGTCGAGCATCAGCCACGACAGATTGCCTCCGCCAAACCTGCGCATGAGTTCCGTCGAAGCCGCCTGCGAAAACAGATCAGAGTCCTGCGCAGAGGACGCAGACGCAAACAGAGGCGCAACAACGAGCGCGAGGATGACGTGCAGGAGACGGCTCATTCCTGCTTCCACATGTAATGAACGGTCTGGATTACCGATTCGCCCTGGTCCTTCTCTTCCATGCTTTCGCTGACCACGCCGGAGAAGGTCTGGCTGAGGCTGTCTACATTGCCCGAGAAGAATGGCGGTGTGTTGCCGTCAGATGAGTCGCTCTCTTCATCCGAACTCTGCGAGCTCTTCTGGCCTGGTCCCACGCTGTCAAGATGATTCACGATCCTGCGAAAGGTCCGTTGCTCGCCGGGCGAGTGGCGGAAGACCGCGGCGTAGGTCACGCCTGCGGGACTCGTGGTCTGCAGTGTCTTCGACAAGAGCGCCCCGAGCAGAGGTTCATCGGTCGCAAGAAACAGATTGTTGTTGCGAACAGCAAAGTAAATCGGCACCTGGCCGCTGAGCGCGAAGGAACTGCCGCCTGCCGCAGCTCGCTCCGTCCACTCGACGCCGAGCTCGGACGCGGTGAGGCCGGGACGGATGGCAGCGGTGATGGCGCTCTGGATGGCAGCGGCGTTCCACGGCGATGCAGACTGAAGAACAAGCGCCCGTTCAATCGAAGCGAACATACTGTCTTCAGGCGCGCGCGTAGAAAAGACTTCGAGCAGCGCCGTGGGCTGAGCGCTGGCGAGCAGCGCGCTCAACGGCTGGTAGGGATCGGACTGCGCAACGATGACGGGAGCCGCATCGATGCGCGTCTCGAAGTCGTAGCTGCTGCCGGCGTTCTGCTGCGAGACCGCAGACGGCGCGGACCACGCGGTCTGCGAGCGCTGGGGTCTGAGTTCGAGGATGTTCTCGCGCATCTCGGCAAGGACGCTCGCAGGCGAGGGTGAAGCAGTGGCCGATGCGAACGCGGCGTCATCAGGCGCGATGGCAAGCAAGCCGCTCACATCGCCCGATACCGCAGGCGGCGCGCCCGGCTTGCGCAGCAGGACGCGGTCTTCGCGGTACTCTCTCCCCTCACGGTGCAGGTCGCAAAGAGCCGTGCGGTACTGCTTCATCTCGGTAATGTTCTGCTGCACCCAGTAGCTTCTGAAGTACGGCGAAGGAACCACCTTTTCGAGATTGATCGCCATGCGCAGGTCTCCGGCTGGACTCTTGAACTCCTTGGCCTGCTTGAGAGCATCGGCGTACCAGGCCTCGTCAGCGAGGCTCATGGTCTGCGCGCTCTGCAAGCGGTCGAGAACTCCGGCGACAAGATCGGCGCGAGTGCCGAGAATCAGCCAGCCATCGCGCGCGGCAAACGCAGCGGTGCGGTTGGATTCGGTGTCCTTGCGCACGTAGAACTCAGCCGAGCCCTCCGCGCGCTGCTCGAACTTCTCGCGCGCCTGCCACAGCGGAGTGGCTTCGATCTGCACCTGACCCATGCGCGTAACGTAAACAAACTCAAGATTGCCGATGTCGTAGAGAGCCAGCGCGCTCTCGCGTCCGGCCACGGAGCCGAGAAGACTCTCGTCCGCATCGACGGTGGCTGCGGTCGAGAATTCGTCCTGCGCCTGCGACAGACGCTCGAAGAGGTGCGAGCGGCTGAAGGCGGCGTAGTTGCTGCCATCGAGCCACGTGCTTTTCTCGTTAGAAGAATCCCAGTCATGCAGCAGACTCTGCAAGTCCTTCGCTTCCAGGTAGAGCAACGCGCCATCGGGCAACAGCTTCGCCGGGCTGGGCGCGGAGGATTCGATCTCCACGGCGGCCCAGACGGCAACTCCAAGAACGGCAGCAACAACACCAATCCAGACAAGACGTTTCATGGCTCGACCTCCTCTGCAGGCTGCGTTGATGATATGGCCACAGGCATTCCAGGCAGCAGCTTTCGTCTGACGATGCGGTCCTGATCGAGCGCCTGGCGTATGTTGGGCGCGCGAGCGTCGTTTTGCTGCGCGCGCGCGAGCTCCTCGTCTACCTGTTTCTGCTTATCTTTAAGCGCCTTGCGACCGGCGGGATCATGCACGATCTCGAGTCCCTGCGAGAGCATCCGCGACGCCGCAGCGTAGTCGCGCCTGCGCTCATAAGCAGACGCCGCATGCTCGATGAGCTTTGCTGCCTCGGCAGGTTTCAGCGAGGCGAGAGAAGAAGCATTCTCGTCTTGATCGCCCGAGGCGGCGGGTTCGGTCTCACCGCTGCTCTCATCCGAGTAGGAACTGGAGGACTGTAACGGATCGAGCGCAACCAGCGCGCGCGAGCCGTAGTTTGCCGCAAAGGCCGCCTGCACGTACAGCAATCGAATGCGGCTGTCAGCGGGCGCAGTGGCGAGAGCATCGTGAAGCAGTTGCTCCCTGCTCTTTGCTGACGCGGCACACGCCGCTGCCGCGACGCGCGCTTGAACGTAGAGCGGCTTCGACGCAGCGTCCTCCATGGGACATGAGGATTGCGCAAGCAACTGCAATTCGCCGCTCAGCCCAGCGGGCGGGGTTTGGCTCTTCAACGCTACGGCTGCGGCCATGCGATCCTTGTACGCCGCTTTGGGATCGGCGGCGACAGACTTAAGAGACTCAACGGCATCGGTCTGATTCGGATCGGCTGCAAGCATAGCCTTGGCGAGGCGGACCTTGTATCCGGAGTTCCACGGCGAATCGCCGGCCAGAGGCTTGAGGAACTGGATGGCCTCAGCCGGCTTGTTGTAACGCTCCAGCAGATGCGCGGCGGCATCGGTATCCGCATAGAGGTTCTCGCTGATGAGCGTAAGCCGCCGAAGCAGTTGCACGGCAGCGGCGGTATCGTTCTCGTCGAGGTCAATCGCCGCCAGGCCGAGGAAGTTAGCCGCCATCAGATTGCGCTGGCCGAGAGCGCGCTCGTAGACGAAGCGGCGGACCATGCGGCTGCCTTTTTCGCTGAGATACTTTGTCGAGCTGCGCAGATCCTCGCTCGATGGCGAGGCCGAAGACGTCTTCCACGAGTTCAGCATCTGCGGCAGAGTTTCATCGGCCTCCGCCAGGGCAAGCGTGACGTCCAGCCATTGTGCGGAGTTCTGCTGCTCCTGGGAGACCTGCGACAACATGGAGCGCACAGCATCGTATTTCTTCTCGCGCAAGAGAGCCGCGGCATAGTTGTAGCGCATCCGTGACAGATCGAGATCGCCGTCGTCAGAGCCGGAGTTCTGCTGCGCGTTTCGTTGCGCAAGTTCCGCGAGTTCGAGAATGCGTGCGTAAATACGGCTGAGCTGATCTTTCCGTAACCAGTTATCCTGTTTGTCCTCATCCGCCCACCGGTTCGGAAGCGCTGCAACGAGCACCGCGGCAGGGTCTTTGGCGGAGGCGGTTATTGCAAGCAGCCAGTCAACGGACTCGCCATTGGCACGGTAACCGGCGCGCAACAGAGGCTCGACCATATAGTTCCCATTGCGCGCAATGTAGGTGCGAAGCATCTGGTCTACGTCTTGACGGACGGAGTCATATTGTCCGTGGGCGCTGATGTTAGCGAGCATCGACTCGAAGCCGCTCCAGAAGCTCTGCGGAGCCGAGCCTGCGTCCATCTCATCGGCCATGCACTTTACGGCAGCCTTCCATGCGGCAATCGCCTCCGCATGACGGCCCGCATCCCAGTGGATCGTCGCCATCGCATCGTAGACCGCAGGCTGATCTCCCCGGAGGTTGAGCGAGTTCTGATAATCAATCAGAGCCGCGTCCTTGCGATTGTTCTCGTTGTAGTAGCTGGCGAGACGGAGATAGGCGTTCGCTGCGCCTGGGTTGCGTTCGAGCTCCGACACCAGATAGTCGTCGGCGCCGGGATCGTTCCCGTCGCCAAGATACTCGCCGTAGCGCGAGCCGTAGTAGTACCAGACCTTGCCCGCGAGATGCAGGTCGCGGTCCGATGGACCGCTGACGCGCTCGCCGATAGTTGCCTCCGCATCGAGCGCGTTTGAGAATGCGTTCTTAATCTCAGGCCGCTGATCGTGCAGGTAAAGGCCGGTCAAAGCGGTGTAGGAATCCCCCCAAACCGTAGGCCTGTCAGCCGCGCGCGCGCGGATTCCGCTGAGCGCCTGCTCCGCCGTGCCGTAGCGAACAAGGTACTGAGCAGCACTGTCCTTCGAGTTGGCGAGCTGAATCAGCTCCTCCGGACGCTGCGCCAGAAGCAGACGATAGTAGCGCTGCAATTCGTCGCCCTGGAAGTAGCGTTCGCTGGCGGCGACATGTTCTGTCACGCGCAGTTCGCCTTCGGTGTCTCCGGCGGCGCGGTAGGCGTCGGCAGCCTCGCTCCAGACTGCGAACGGCTTGTTCACGAAGGGCGCAAGCCTCTCCAACCGCGCGGCGGCAGAGCTCATCTGCACGCGGCTCTTTTCAAGCTGCAGCCACCCGTAGAAAGACGGCTCGGTGGAATTACTTCGCACCGCGATGTCCCACATCATGTCGGAAGAGAGTTGCGCCAGGCCGGCAGCTTTCGTGGCAGGCAGGTAGACCTTGCTCAGTTCGTCCCGGTCTGCGCCGCTGGATCTCTGCTGGAGCAATGAAGCAAACTCCGCCTTCTCTTCCGGCGTGTAGAACTCCTTTGCAGCCGTCCCCATGACGCTCACTGCCGCTGCGAACCCGTAAGCGGCCTGAGCGCGGCGCTGGTCTTCCCGCTGCTTGCGCCATTCGTCGTCCGTAACCGCGGCAAGGCCGGTCTTAACTACCTGTTGCGCGACTGCTGCAAGAGTTACCCTGGGAGCCTGCTCGCGCGCCGAGGCGAGCGTGTCGAACGCCGCCGCGCTCTGCCGCTGCCGGGCCATGATGCGCGCGTAGGTGGCCGCTCCGCTCTGTTCAGAGACGAGCAGATCGGCTCCCGCCTGTGCGACGCCCTGATCGGCAAAGCGGCGGGCCTCGTCGAGAAGTCCCCAGTTCTCCAGACGCGCAGCGACAGCAAAGGAGTTCGCCGCCTTAGCAGGACGCCCCTCGATCCATGCGGTCTCCAGAGCCTTCACCGCATCGTCGGCGCGGCCCTGGCGAGCGCTGAGTTCGGCCACCTTCTCCATCCACCTGGGATCGCGATAGCTGAGCGTGTAGAGCTTGCGGTAAAGCGCGATAGCGTCATCGAGGCGGCGCACGTGCTCATCGAGCGAAGCCTGCGCAATATAAAGATCCTGCCGCTCGGGACGCAGCTTCAGGGCCTTGCTGTAAGAATCGATGGCAAGCGCGTAGTCCTCCGCCGCAGTGGCCAGACGCGCCAGAACGATGCTCCAGCGCGGGTCACGCGGCGAGTCGCTGACCGTCTTCTGATAGAACCCGAAGAGACGCTCGCGCGCGTTGTGCGTCACGGCGTAGAGCGAGGCCTCCTGCGCGAGATCGGCGTCGTCAGGGAAGGCATTAATTAATTCGATGTATTGATCGACGGCCTCGTTTGCATCTCCTAGCTGCGTGGCCGATAATATCATGCCGCGGCGAAGCTGGCCGATGCGCTGCTGCTTCTCGTCGCGGTTGAGCACGGATTTTTTCACCAGGTCGAGCTGCGACCGGTAAAACGTCTCCAGACCCGAGACATCGTTGGCGCGGGAGAGGTTGTCAGCCATGGCCGCTTCGTAACCTGCATCGAGCGGCTTGTCGCCAAGCAGCGCCGTCAGCAATGTGCGCGACCGCGCATAGTCACCGAGGTCCGTGAGCTTGCGCGCGGCTTCGAGCTGGAACCCGCTCTTGAGCTCTGGATACGCCGCCTGCGCCGAGTCGAGCAGCACGGCGACCGCCTGCTGCCTGCGCTCGTGGTTCCAGTCGTAGTCAACCGTGGAGCGGACGACACCGAGAATCTTCGGGTTCTGATGATAGATGGCGTCGGCCTCTTCGGCGGCGGCGGCGGGGCTCCGCCGCTGAAGCAGATCGACAAGCTGATAGCGCAGTTGCAGGTTGCGCACCGGATCCGTGGTGAGCGTGACCTGGCGGCGCAGAGCAGCCTCTTCCACCTCAGCAAGCGAGTGGTCGCGGGCGGCGCTGGTGATCGCGTCCAACACGTCGAAGGAACCGGTGCGCTCGACGGCATCCTTGAGTTCGCGCGCGAGGTCGTCCTTGCGGTGTTCGGCTTCGAGCACTCCGGCGCGCAGCTCGATGGCGGCGGCGCTGGGCGCGCTCTGCTTCAGCAGATCGGCTGTGCCTGCTTCAACCTGATTGCGCAGCGCCGGACGGCGCGCCAGCGCAAGCAGGCGGTAGCGGCTCTCGCTCGATGCATCGGCAGCAATCGCACTCACCGTGTAGGCGCGGATGGCAGCGCTCATGTCGCCGCGGCTCTCGGCAATCGCGCCCTCCTGATAGCCGAAGAGCGCGGACTGATTGAGGCGGGTGCGGCCCTTCTCCAACTGCGCCTGCGCCGTTGCCATATCGAAGTAATCCCAGAAGACCGTTGCCGCTTGCAGATAGCCGTTGGCGTCGCCGGGATGAACATCGCCCATGCGCACCCAGTACGGAGCCGCCTCGCTGAAGCGCTCGCGGTCGGCGTAGATGTCGCCGATGCGAGCCAGCGTGTCGAGATCGGCGGGCTGCGCTTCGAGCAGGCGCTTCTCGACGGCGATGGCCTTATCGGTGTCTTCGGGCTGGAAGTAGGCGAGCGAGCGATAGAGCGACGAGGCCTGCCCGCCGATCTCCGCGTCTGCGGGATAAGCCGCCGAGAGCGCATCCGCCGCGCCCACGCCATCCTCGAAGTGAGACTGCCAGAGGCAGGCCTCAACGTAGAGCCGCTCCGCCGCAGGATTGCGTGCGGCGAGCGTGGTCCAGTCAGCCTTGTCGATCTCAGGTGCCTGCTGCTTGAGCGTGGCGAGCGTGGCATCAAGTTGTCCGCTTCGGCTCAGCCGCTCGAAGAGCTGGTTGCGCAGACCGGCGCTCTCCCACCAGTGCTCCCACAGCAGCTTCTCCACTTGTTCAGAGTCGTTCTCGTAACGGTACTCGGCGATCAGGCGCTCGACAAAGCGCAGATCGTGCGGGAAGCGCTGGTGCGCGTACAGATTCACCTCGAAGGCAAGCGAACGGCCGGGTGCGGGCGCGTTGTCCAGAAACTGCTCCAGCTCCGTGCCGGAGAATATCCCGGCGACCTTGCGCGTGAGCGCGCTGTAGTCGGCGTTGCGGCGCTGGCGCAGATAGAAGCGGGCGAGCTTCGCGTACCAGCCGGTCTCCTGAAACTGCTGGATGGCATGCTGATAAACCTCTTCCTCATGCGAGTTGAGCTGATTCTGCTGCAAAAAATCCGCGAGCTTCTGATAGATTCCCGGGTCCTGCGGATTGCGGTCGAGCTCGCCGCGCAGAACGCTCAACGCATCGGGCAGCCGATGCAGGGCGACCAGCCGCGAGAGATAGCGGTTGAGAACCTCGTTGTACTGTGCGGAACGGGCGCTCTGCGAGTCGTCAGATGCAGAGGTGCGCGACAACTCACCTTCGACCGGTTTGCTATAAGCATCGCCCGATGTTCCTAGCGGAACGCCATCAGCGCGAGCGGAGAGCTCCTTCAGCAACTGCTGATAGACGGCAAACTCCTTCTCCGGTTCGCGCGTGCGCTCGTAGGCATCAGCCAGTCCGAGGGCCACGGTGACGCGCCCGTCGTACTGCGGAAACTGCGCTAGTATCGCTGTTCCTTCGCGGATGACGGACTGGTTCTCGCCGTAAGTGGCGTATGCCTCCATCAGGCTCGCGTGCAGTTGCGGGCGGGCAGGATCATCCGCAAAGCGCTTATCGATCTCGGCCAGCAGCTCCGACGCGCGCGCACGATGGAAGTAAGGCACGGCGAGCTGGTCTTCGTTGGCGTATTCGTTCGCAGGAGTCTGCGTGTTGAGCCAGAGCGAAAGGATTCCGTTAAGATAGCCAGGGCCTCGATCCATGGTAGCGATGTTCTTGTAGAGAGCGAGGTTCCCTGCACCGACGCGCAGCGGCTGCTCCGGAGCCGTAAGCAGAATGCGGGTGAGCGCAACGACTCCCTTCTGTTCCGAGTCCGCCGCCGAATGGTCGGCGGCAAGCGCGTAGGCGTAACGCGCGGCCTCCGGGAAGTCCTGAACAGCTTCGTAGAGCTTCTCAATCGTGTTGAGTTCGTCGGCGGTCCAGCGAGCGCCGCGCGCTTCCTTCTGCTCGCGGTAGCGCGCGAACACGGCCTTGGCTGAATCCATCTGGCCTTGCTGCTGGTAGAGATAGAAGAGACGCGCTGCGTCTTTCAGGCCGTCCGGATTGGCAGCGAGCTTCGCGCGAAGCGCATCGCTGTAGGCGCGCTGATTGTGGCTGTCGATCACCAGACTGAAGTAGCTTCGGACCAGCTCCGGCGGCCACAGCGGATCGAAGCTCGCCTCGTACACGGCAAGTCCATCTTTGGCCGAGCCGCGCCGGGCGGCAAGGTCCGCCTCGGCCTTCACGGGAAAGATTCTGTCAGCCGGAAAAGCCGCGCGGTATTGAGTGATGACATTGCTGGCAGCGTCCCACTCCTTGCCCGCGAGCAGAAACTGAAACTGGTTTGCATAGACTGGCTGTACCTGCGGATAACGCTTCACCCACGCAGCGTACAGACGGTCCGATTCGCTGCGCGGCAAGGCATACTGATCGACGACTTTAAGAGCGCGCTCGAAGGCCTTCCACGAGCGCTGCTTCTCGACAGCAGTCCATCGTTCGCTCGCATCGGGCGCGGCATCTCCGGTGAACTCCAGTGCCGTGATCTCCGCAGCGGGCTGAAGACGCCGCTCGTAGAAGTCGGCAAGATCGAGATGCGCTCCAACGCGGTCGTCAGCCTGATCGGCCCATGTCTTCCAGTCGCGCTCGGCGGCAGCGAAATCGAGCGCCTGCTCCTCTTCGAGCGCGCGCAACGAATAGAGCGCGGCGCTCTTCTGCGCCTGTTGCAGATTGTTTAGTTCGGGGATGGCCTCCTTCGGCGCGCGGCGGAAAAGTATCTCCCCTCCGGGAAGCTGCATGGCGCGGTACAGCGCCTTTTCGATTCCCGAGCCGCCCTCGACGTTTTCAATCCAGCGCGCGAACCCGTGACCCGGCGCGAACAACAGCGGGAATCCGCGCAGCACTGGGCGAATGGCCGCCAGACTTACACTTGCAACCAGCGCCGTGCTTACGCCGGCCATCAGAACCGCGCTCTTACGGGACCACTTCAATGTGCACCTCCGCCGTGGCCAGATTGTGGGCCACGTCTTCTGCGGTAACTACTACGGTGTAATCGCCTGCGGGCAGACGCTGGGGCAGCGGCAACTGGCCCGTGCTGGCTCCGGCGTCGCGGGTCCAGCGCAGGTTGACAGGAGCCAGTCCATCGATGCGCGCCGTCAGCGTGCGCGTGCTTTGCGAGGCGTCCACTACGAGCGGCACCGCCTCGCCGGACCGGTAGCGCGTGCGTTCCATGCGCACATGCACGGTTGGCGGCCTGGAGGCAATCACAAAGCTCTTCTGCTCGCGATAGATCTGGCCCTGCTTGTCGCGCAGAACCAGACGAACCTGATAGGTGCCGTCGTTCATCTCCGGCGGAGCCAGAAAGCGCGTCTGCCACACGTCTTCGTCCTTCAGATAGCGCAGCGGCTTTTCCAATCCAAACGGAAACAGCGCCACCACAGAGACGATAGCCGGATCAGTATGAACGCGCAGCACCGGATCGCCGGGCCGGATCACGCGCGGCCGCAGCAGCGCTCGCGGAGCCGCAAGAAACGATGTGTAGGGCGTAACAAATTTATACTTGCGCGCCAGGCGGATGATCTCGTTGA
>Ga0123357_10008162_pt1 | contig 13046 bp, 9 predicted proteins | sample TergutEmb28metaG_FD_89873 | JGI IMG/M metagenome (GOLD analysis project Ga0123357, IMG submission 89873) | Embiratermes neotenicus P4 segment gut microbial communities from Petit-Saut dam, French Guiana - Emb289 P4 | ecosystem: Host-associated > Arthropoda: Insects > Digestive system > Gut ...
ACATGGAAATTTATATAATAATTTTTTTTTTTTTTTTATACAAAATGTAGTTAACAAATAGGTTTGTTTTTTTTTTTGTTTTTTTTTTTTTTTTTTTTCACCCATTCAGGGAGGGTGGGGGGGGGGGGGGGGGTTATACTTACAGATTTAGAACACATGAATCTTGCATCTCATTCATTGTATACAGGTAGGTCTCCTTTTACATAATTTCTTCCTGCACAGTCTTGCTTTAAAATTTAAAACTTAAAAATTTACTCCATGTCTTGAATTTACACAAAAATTTTTGATTTGCTGGGATTTGGCATAGACAGTACACTTTTTTTTGGGGGGGGGGGGGTAACACGATTTGGCATACACAATCTGTTGTCACTTTTATCTTGTGTTGGAGGATAGTAGAAAGTGATGTCACTGTCACATGTATGGACTGTTTATGTTGGTGATATGTGGCTGATGTAGTTCCCCCTTCAACAGGATTGGCTTTTTTTAAATCAAAATGACTGAGAAACATAAATCAACATCACTGAGTGCAATCCTGGTGAAAAATTGGTAAAGGACCATCAGTATTAAAGAGAAATTAGACATAATAAGCCAACTTAGAAAAGGTGAGCACACTGTTGTTGACATGTGCCATTATGTTAGATTCGCGTATAGTTGCGTAGGTATAATTTGTGATGGTGCTGATAGAATTACAGAAAGTGCTAAGTCAGGAACTAAAGTGTTTATATAGCAAGACTACCACAGTCCTATTGGAATGGACTGTACCAAAAGCTATGGATGTGATTCTGTTATATTTTTATTTCATTAGAAGTAATAAATATCTCGTACAGAAATGTATATATATATATTGTATATACAGTAGGTATATACTCAACAGGTCCGTAAGTCCACTAGCAGTGTAGTCATATGCTATATAGGATGAGTTTGTCAATCCCTTTACCCCAGGAATTGTACTGTCTTAAATGGGAATTTTGTGTTCAGTTTGCATGACTTTTTCAGGAATGTAACCCTGCTGTAAAACGAAACCTGCCTGTATCCAGTGAAACTTCAGAAGTTCGTTGAAGTTATAACGAAAAATCTGATTAAAGTCACCATCATATTTCCCTCAGACATACATATCTGGTGTCCTTCTTTTTGGACCGTGAAGATATCAGGCAACTAAGTACAGGGGCTATCTGGAACTTTGCTAAAGGAACAGGGTTTCTCTAATTTAGTAATAGAACATGGGGCACAAAGGGCCTGTCCTAAGGCCTAGGTACATCAGGTCCGGAAGGTCTTGAACCCAAATACAATTTAGTTCACCCTTATATTTCAAGATATGAGAACTGTAAAACTATTTGTTGTTTATTGAGTGTCTGGTCTTCACAGAGGTCACCATACATGTTTCAGCATCCCACGTCTTAGATTTACATGCAAATAAAGCCAGTTTTTAGAACAAATGATATGGGAAATTAAAACTGTATGATGGGATTTGAGGTTTGTGTAGTTATAACTGTGAAGAAGATAGAAGAAAGTAAGTTATACATATGTTAAGCACTTTAGTTGGTGATACATGTTAATCAAAATTTATTATATATATATATATATATATTATATATTATTTATTATATATTCCATAGTTTAATACCAGGAAAGGAGAGACTGAGAGTGAAAGAAATTAAGACATTTGTTATACATGTTGGCATAGTATTGAGAAATGCATTCTGTTACATGGCATCATGCCTTTTCATACTTTGACCTTGGGACAAGTTTCATATCACCACATACACACACACACACACAGATGGGCACATGCAGGTATACTTACACATGTACATATATTATGATTCTCTTATTGATATCCTGTTAACTTCAGGAACTTATTGTTGGACAGTTCCCAGGCAGATGCTCAAGGGTTACAGATTTGTAACCACAGGGATGTTAAAAATAATAAGTGAACAAATGATGATTTTAAGTTCTTGTTGTTGAATTTACAGAAAATAAGAAAAATGAGTGTCAGCCAGAGTATAGACCACAGTATGTCTATGCTCATACATATATTGGTAATTGCTTACAGCAGTCAGTGGATTAGCCAGTGACATTGGCCACCTATCTCCAGATCATGACTCCATTTTATTTGTGGGGCTGCATAAAGGATGTGTTGTAACATCAAAAGTTCATCATGAGGTCCATGACATTTTGAATTCTGCATTCTGTGTAAGGGATAGGCATTGTGAAATGCTGTAAGCTACCTGCTGTCTGTCTCTGGCACACATATGGATGTGTGCAGACTACAGTTAGCATTTAATAGCTTTGTGTGTGAGAGTTTAGGTTGGCTTCCATGATGTGGATAGATGAAAGTGTGTGGCATACATGAATGTAAGGTGGATGATGCGTTGGAGAATATATGCATGGTTATCAGAGCCTGTATATTCCCCCAGATTATCATTACCATGTAATTGTTCAGGTGTGGAAGTGAACAGAGACTGCTGTAGGATGGAACAGTCAGTTGTGTGATGTACTGATAATATGTTAATATAAGGAACCAGCTGTTCATTGTGGGCATTGTATCTGTGCCTTTAGTTTGTAGCAACATGTATTTCATCTGCGGTCAGTTTTACCATAATCATCTTTCACTTATGATTATGAGACCAAACAGAACGCAAGCACAGCTGAACCCAAGCTATCATAACTTTACATTCTTATGAGGGTTCAAGTCGTCTGGGATGTGATGCTGTGGCATCAGGTGCATTCGTCCCAGTGTGTGGAAGGTCATGTTCCCTTCATCTTAAAGGAAAAGCAGTCTGCCCCCACCCAGACTGCTTGACTGAGAAGGTGAAGGCAACACAGCCTGTAGAAATGTTGGGAACTGCTTATCCAAAGACACAGTGTCACATCACAGAAGACTTGAATCACCAACAACCTTGCCATGAGAACCACAGATCTCACATTATGTGATGTGACCAACTTGAACATAGCCATGCTCTGCAAGAGAATTAAAAATTTGTCAGCGGGATGTAAGCATGTAAATACAAGTGGAAGTTCTTTAATGCTTTAGACATTTGATGAAGAAAAGTGTAATTGCAATAGGAATATAATGCAAGAAAATTAGACGAGCTGCTGGTTACTGTGATTAAAACTTGTGTCAATGTTGATTTATCTTAGAAGGTGTAATTTATAAACATCATTAATTTTTTACCAGGTATACCAGTGCAAGACCCAGGTGTGGTGCATTCCTCCTCTCCACCAGGTGACATCCCCACAACTGTTCATGTTGTGGCTCGTCCTGGCTCAATCATCCGTGTTCCAGCGGATCCAAATACTGCGTCAACAGCATCTGCTAATGGCAGTATCACAGAGAACACAACTCCAGCACCGTCTGTGTCATCTTCCTTATCATCTTCATCATCATCAACACTGTCATCATTGTCATCTGTTAATACAGTACTCAGTGCTTCTCACCAGGTGTCTGCATCTGTACCTATCTCAGTTCCTGCCACACCTATAGTTACGCCTCCATCTGCTGTACCATTGGTTTCAGCTGTTGCAGCTCTTAATCCCATGTTACCGACTATTAATAGCAGTGGGATGTTAATACCCAGTGCACATACTCACGGAACACACCCACAGGCTCCTCAACGACCCGTACCAGGCCACTCACGAAACTCATCCTTGGATCTACGGGTTTCATCAAGTGGTTGTGCAGCAGTAGCTTCTCGTAGCTCAACTGATATTCGCAACATGGCTGGGCGAGCAGCTGTTGGTCATTCTAGAACAGCTTCATTAGATCTTCGTCATACACGCAACTCTTCAGCAGACCTCAATAAATTGTTCCGAAATGATGTTGGCCTGGTATTTGGTGCTCATCAAGGTAGGACCTTAGCATAGCATAGAACATATGGAAGTCCATACTACCGTTCAGTGTAAATCATTATTTGTCTGAAGTCTAATCTGAAAATGTGAACATTAATGTATATAACGTGAAGGTAAAGGTGTATTTGGACCTTTTTCATGCCATGAAGGCAGATGAGGGATTGGAGGTGTAGCTCCACTCATTCATAACCTCAGTATTAAGTGGAGGTGACCCAGTGCCCATTGAAAAAGAGGTTGAGTGGGCCCCAGGGCTAACTTGGATGCTTTGCAAATCTCATGCACCTGCTGGAAACCAAACCACAAAATTCTCATTTACAGCTTGTAGCCCAGTCACTATGCTGACTACATTGTATTGATTTTGAATATATGTGTGTGTAATGTCATTTTATTTATTGGTGTGTATGGGAGTTCAGTGTGTCTTATGCTCTGAGGAGAAAATAAAATTGAGATATTCATTGACCTAGGAAGGATGAGGTGACATAAGTGGGAAAAATTATGTAATGGATAGCTGTAATTTATGTGTGCCAACTGATGATGTTGGAAAAAGTAAATAAGGACAGATTAGACAGATTGAACATATATTCTTCTGGTAAGTGATAAATTACACAGAGTTTAATCAAAGTATGTGTGAAGAAGAGCCCTCTTTTGAAATCCAAGTTCAGACAAGAGGAAATCTAAATTTGAGTGGTTTGATTTTTGGCACTGGGAAGAGATTTTTTTGCTTCAGAATGTCTGTGCTATCTCAGGGGCCCCTCCAGCTTCCTAGTCATTGGGTACTGGGGTTGAAGTGGCTGGGGCATGAAGTTGTAACTTCCTTCATTGTAGTGCTAAGGTTAAGAATGAGTGTAACTTTACGTCTGCTTCCCGTTATGGCTTCATGGCATGCATAAGGAGAACTTTATATTTTCTTAGAAAAAGGAGGTGTGCTGTGAATTGTAGAGTCTCATTGTGGGTTGTTGTGAACACAGTAATGAATATTTTTATTCCATAAAGAAGGGAAATTTTTTGTCACTTGTGTAACCAAATTGTCAAGTTTTTAGGTAATATCTGGTATCATTCAGAGAGTTGTGGTGATTTTGTACTGTGCCTTGCTGTCTGTCTGTTGCCTGTTAGTAATAGCAGATGATTTAAAAACATTTAAAACCAGTAGTCCACAACCTAATTGAGTATGTGTGGGATTTCCAGAGGTCCATACATCCATTTGAATATGTGCAGAACGAATTGTGTGTGTGTGTGTGTCTCTCTCTCTCTCTCTTTAAAATGCACATGTAATTTTTTAAATGTAGGTTTTAAAGATATTTTATTTTACATATATATGTTTCCATGAATTTTGTGATATGTTTTTAATTTCCATAATAATTTGTGGTACTATGTTTGTGACATATGGTGTTATGTAGCTGAATTAGTTTATATTTAATACGTGTATGGATGAGTCTGTAAAGCGAAGGTATAATTCATTTAGAATGTATACACCAATTGTATCTAAGAGTCTGTGTGTACCTTAGGAAGCAAGTAGTTGCTTTTGAAACCTTGTGTGTATATAGTGTGGTGTATGTGTATTTAAGATTTTTTTTTTTTTTTTACTTATTGGTGATGTGTTTAACATTTATCATGCAGTGTTTGCTTTTTACACAAAAAACAGAAGTTCCTACACAGCAGTTACTGTCTAACATGAAATTTAATTGTGACTGCTATTTCTCCCATGTTTTAATGTGTTATTTAATGATGCTGTCAGTCACAAAGATTATATAGCATTGTAATAGATGTGTAAATGAATGAGTATGGGGCACTGATGGAATGATACTGATAGGAAAATGGAAGCGCTCGGAGAAAAATCTGTCCCAGTCTGTTTCCATCTGCCACCAAACCCACATGAACTAGGCCGGTATTGAATCTAGGTCTCTGTGATGAAGGGTCTATTACTTGGGGCTTTCTAAATTATAAACATGCAGTGGTTAGAATTAACGTAACAGACAACATGTTGGACTCACTAATGACTGGAAGAATGAACATTATTTCTGTAATTGCCATGTGATAATGAGGCGTCTGAATGTTCAGAAAGTTCTGTGACATCCTGAAAAATTGCTAGGTGATTAGAAGTCGGCATTGAATTTCATTTTAGTAACTTGACAGCTGTATTTGACGAAATCAGAAAATGATATGTCACCAAAATCTGCAGTCATGGTGTCACAGTTACACTTTTGCTTCATTACACTTATACAGGTTAGTAGTTCTGTGATAGATCACTTTGTAGTACATTCATAGTTTTGGTGGTAGTTATGAATAAAGTGTAACAAATCGTGTTGTTCTTGTTAGCTTGTTCAGTTGTTTTGACATGTTTGAGGATCCATTGGCTGGTATCATTTTAAAGTTATTATTGGCTTCAAACAGAAGGAATGACAAAGAAAGGTGTGGTTTTTTTAATAGGCTGTATGTGTTTTCATTTTTTAGGATCCAGCTGGACAGATCCATTGAGGGTGCAGATTGTAAAGGCTCATCACAACTGGATTGCTGTAGCTTATGCCCATTTTGTGGCATGCTATAGGTGAGTTCTTAATTTTCATTGCTACTTTCAGTCTGTTGTTTGTCCAGAGCCCAAGAAATGTGACCGAGTTATACTGGTAGCTAGTCACTTTATCAGAATGTTTCTTTGAGGCATAAATATAAATTAAAATGCTTGTGAACACATGGCTGATTAAACTATTTGAATATGAGAAAGGTAGAAATATGTAATTGGTTTAGGATATTGTATGATAGGGAGCTTCGTGGCTTGTGTGGGTCACTTAGTATTGTTAGTGAATCTAAGTTGGTTTGCGCATGTCTAGGGTGAGGAAGTGGGAAATGCACATAGGATTTTAGTGGTGAATAAAGTGTTTGAAGGAAATGTGAGATTGTTACAAGTAGCTCAGGACTCTGTGTAATGATATGCTTTGGTTTTGATAGTGTTGAACTGCTGTCGTAACTTGCTATGGTGCTAGTAGCTGAAAAGTAATATGGCAGTCTTCTGGAAATATGTGCCATATTAACCACGGCTTATCTGACAGATGGAGGGTTTGCTGTATAAACATGCATGAAGTTCCCTGTATAGATATTTTGTGGAAAGTGGAACATTGCGAAGGTTAGGTTAGGTTAGGTTAGGTTAGGGCAGTGTTCCCTTAACTTTTTGGTCACAGAACATTTTTTAACTTCGTAAATATTTACGAACACATGTTTTGTGGTACCTCTTTTATCTAATATAAGTCAGAGCAACAAGATATGTTAATAACCCAATGAAAAGTTCTTTTAAAATTTTTTTTAATGAATAGGATCTGTAACTATGATCAGATATGCTAAATGCAAATTTAGTAAAAAATCTGTGACTTTTTTTGGTTTATTGACTTCTTTACAGAACACTTATTCACATTTGTTGAAACATCTGTGTTCCGCGGAGCGTAGTTTGGGAAGTGTTGCGTTAGGGTAGATACAGTTCATCCTTCATGGCACAAGGGGATGTTTTACAGTGTGTAGTGCACTGCAAGATTAGTTTATGTTTGAGTGTAGATGGAATCAGCAGAACCATATTTATTTTTTTATTTTAATTTCTGTTTATGTAACAACAATTTTAATTTGATGTTTTGAAAGAAATGTATAATTTTATGGTTATGTTTTGTTACAAGGTTAAAAGATTCAAGTGGCTGGCAGCATGCATTTACCAGTCCTCATATTGAGAGCTGCATAGAGAGGATTGCCATCAATGCCAAGATGGGGCAAGGTGGTGGTGGAGAATCATCTTCCAAAATGGTGGCCATTTCATATGGTAGCCAGGTTAGACTGTGGGGTGTGTCTGAGGATGGAACTCGGACTGATGTAGGTGAGTTGTATTGCCACTGAAATCATATCGTGTTTTGTATCAAGGTACTGAAAGGGAAATTTCTGTTAATTATTAACGTGCGATGGCTGACATTTTCATGTTTGGATAACTGTGTTTGGATGTGTGTATTATGCTCTGTATCTCAAGAACAGCAAAAAATTATTCTAGAAGACCTGTATGATGATCCCTCCAAGGTGTAGAAGGGTGTTTGTTGGTTGTACTATTTGTAAGTGTAGGTTTTTATTCTGTTGTTTCCATTTGAGTGGAGAGTTTACACAATGCAATGGATATTGAGTCAATCGATCAGTTCAAGGAACTTCCCCAGATGCTATAGATATAGTGTTATGGTTGTCACATTGAAATAGTACAAGCAATTTTTATTGTCCCAGGAACGTTCAACTTGCATGTAAGAGTGGAGTACTTATTCTTCATTGGAAGTCAGTTGGTAGCATTGTCACCCACAGGGAAGATAGGAGTGTGGCATGCCATGACACAGCATTGGCAGATTCAGGATGTGGTCCCTATTGCATCCTTTGACACAGCTGGCTCATTCCTGTTACTCGGCTGCAATAATGGAGCCATATATTATATAGGTAAGTGGCTTGGTCTCCGAATCCTTGGTTACCATGGATGCTTCCATGCGGTATTGTATTACCTTTTAGTTTGTAGCCACCTATTAGTTTGTGGCCGATGAAGAACCTGGCAAATCTGGCAGGTGACTTTGATCTTCCGTCATCTGTTACTTGGCTGTCATCATATACACTGTCATCTTAAGTTCTGTAGAACCCACATAACAGAAAATATGGAAGCGTGATGATGGAAAGAATGTGCATGTAGCCCTTGTTCTAGGCCCTAGTTATGTTCCTGAAAATTGGGCATAAGTAAAAAATGATATTCCCATAAGAAGCAATGGAATAGGTAGGGTTTAGGGGCAATAACCTGTCTGGTACACTCTGGTACCAGTCAGGTTATTGAGTTTGTATCTTACAGGCAGAGTAAAAACACTTAATAGAGACACGAGTGTGGAGACAGAATTTGGAAAGGCAGTGTACAGGTCACCAACAAGGTCAGAACTGGCTACCATCTTTGGTGAAATGTATCTAGAAATAATGGTGGGAAGGGAGGAAGGAAAGGAAGTACTATGCATTTGCCAGCACATCATACATGGTACACTCTGTATGTGAGGTGGCAAAGGCAGGGTGTATGCATTTTGTTTTGTCCATCACTGTGCTGTAGACATCATTGTAAAATAGACCCACTCCTCTCCTTGTGCTTGAAAATTTTACCAGCCAGGAACTGTGAGCTGATCTACAGAATGACTAGAGCACAAAGCGGAATACTCATGCCACCTGTATTAATACCTTGAACATGGCTTTAGTGTGTTGCATTAGTACAGGTACAAACTTGATATTGGCTGCAGTGTTCTACAGCATGCATGTACTGGAAATGGGAAATGTAAAATGGGGATTATGGCAAAATGAAACTGTACTGTATATAATAATCAAATAAATTAAATCAGAGTCAGACAGTGGACACAGAAGTGAAACATAATTTGGATAGATATCTTCGTTTATTCTGCACTGTGAACCTGTGGTGGACCCAAGATTTCAGCATGATTGCTCTTTAGATTTCCATTATCCATTTGCTTTACGTATATTGCTTATGTTTGAAAATCAGGAAGGGTAAAAGTTATAGTATCCTTTATCAGTTTTGTGTAAGTACATTGTATTAACTGTGACTGTCTGTTGTGCAAGGTATGACCCACATTTCCAGTTTTTATTGTAATCAATCGGTGTATGATATGTTCTGAATACCTTAGTGTTCTCTTTTCTGTAAAATTGTTTTTGAGGTTGAAGTACACATGCCTAGGTTCTTACATGAGATAAATGTCGCTGTTTTATGATCTCCAGATATGCAGAAGTTTCCACTCCGCATGAAAGACAATGATCTGCTAGTTACGGAACTGTACCGTGATCCTTCTAATGACCCCATTACCGCCATCTCTGTATATCTCACACCCAAAACAAGTAAGTTTATTGTTATACTCAAGTTAATTACATATTTTGCAACATAAGTATAGCATAAAGGTTGTAAACTTCATCTGTAACACCTCATTTGTATGTTTAGTAATGGTTGTCGCTTCCTTTTTGTTGCTCTGAAGAATAGCCTATTGTTCCTGCATGTGTTTATGGAAGCTGATTATATTTCTGTGTCCCATAACCAAAAGGCAAAATAATTTTTTAGCCTCTGATGTTTATTGGACCGTGCATCATTGTGATATTTGAAGAATAAAAAAACCAACTAGATGTCACTTGTTATATTTACTTTAGTTCTTAGATACTCAACATGTTTTGGACATATTAATGCCCAAAACATGTTGGGTATCTAAGAAGTAAAGTAAATTTAACAAGTGACATCTAGTTGCTTTTTATTCTTCATCTATTTTTAGCCATTATTGTTTAGTTATGTATAGTAGGTGGTAGAAAGTGAGCCAAGAACACAGATCTGCTAGACAAATATATATGTTGTATCACATAAAGATTGATAAGTACCTGTACCTACACATTCAGGTTGTAAATTTGGAAAGTGCTATCTTCTGGGATAATATTACAAACACAGTCAGTCACTTTAGTGACTGCTTGTGATCTCCCCAACCCTTATATTGGCATGGAGCTTCAGTAGGGAGACAGCATACCTCTCCGACTAGTATGAATGCTGACTAATCATATTCTTGGAATTTTAGGCGTGTCTTGCAGTATGGTAAATCTTTATGGATTTAATCATATGAATTATGTTTGTTATATTCTGCTAATGCTGTGGTACACTGGTACCAACCAATCAGAGTAGCCTGCTATCTTTATCTCCAGGGTAGAAAGTAGTCTTTACCCTGGAGGTGGAGGCAGTGAGTTTGTCCTCCGTCAAGCTGCAAGGCATATCATTGAAAACTTAAGTGCACAAAAATGGATTCCTTCACTCCTGCATAGTCTGAGACCAGTTGCATAAAGAAATTGCCAGCATTTTTACCCATTCTCTACATAAAGTGCATGGAATTAATACCCAATGGGGAGTTCGTTCTTATCCCTCTACATGTCTCATCTCCAAAACTGTTCATTGCTTGCCTTTGAAATTTGGTATTCAGAGCCTACCAAAAGTTGGTAGGCGGATTTCATTTAACATATGTGTCAGTTAAGCACACATGTGTTAGATGAAGTTCAAAACATTTTTCTATTATATGTAGCAGAAGACAAAAATTATAGCAAGCGCTATATAGCGTGTTGTTGCTTGTGTTCTTTACAGTGCAGGAATATGTTGTAACTGCAATAAATGAACATGAAGGCAGCTGAGGTATGCAAAGCCAAAAAAGATGGCTTTCAAATGTGTGCATTCCATTGGACTATATCTGCCCACTAATGTTTTAAAAAGTGGAATTTATGGCATTTGTTTTTCTTAAATTCTTAAATCCCAATTTCTAGAGCTAGGGAGAAGAGTTAACTTTGCTTTATTGCAATGCTAGTTTATTATTCAATCGTTCACTGTCACAGTAAAACTGTGGGTTATTAGGTTGTTTTTTTAAGATTTGTTTGTCATCATATGTTCAAGAAACAACATGCTATTTTGCAAGCTGACTCTATTTCTGAAGTGTTGCAGTGATTGAAAATAGATCTGTCAAACCCAAATGAGTAGGTGATGCCTCACCATTTACCTAAGGGTCGGAACAGATCAGGTTCTGAAATGTTGTGTTTTTTGTTTAACTTTTATCCTGCTGGGGTGGGTATTTAAATTTTAGCACATGGGTTTTTAAAAAATGTATTATTTGAACAGAAAAACATAAAATTATGAAATAAACAGCATTTTGTGGAAAATAAAACAAATTATCCAGCATGTATTAAAAATTCTGTAAACATTTTTGTGCCTAAATATATAAAATGGATTTGTAGGGGCTTTTTCCTGTTTGTACGCAGGTTTTTGAAAGTTTAACATGAGTTGACATTTCCAGAAATGCAGTAATATTAAGGGTATTGCAGTTATCAGTACACAAAAGAACTGACATTATTACTGTATGTTTGGAAGTATTTGTGTACGACTTGACACTTTCACAGCAACGAAAAGTGATTATATCTTTGTGGGTGACAGTCACCCATGAAGATTTTAATACAAGGTATTTGTACTCAACAAGGTATGAACATCTTCATGGGTAGAGTTGTATGGTGATTGCTATTGAATAATGATTTTATAATGCTGGAATACAGTGATACAGCCTGTTTGATTGGTGGTGCAGAATCACATTTGTTGTGTAATATTGTGTGTTTAGAAAGGGATTGCTATGTGACAGTACACGTATCTGAAGTTACAGAGATGTTTATAATGTTAGACATCATGCTGATACATAAATAGTGTAGTTAGATTGCTAATATGCATATGGTATTTGTTATAGATAACAAGGGTACAGTCTTATTCCAGCAACGCATTTCATGTATGACTGTGTAAAATTGTCTGAATTGATTCGCAAGCCACTGAGTTATATGAGTGTGGTCATCTAGGATGTGACAGAAGTCTGGTAGGTAAGGTGTACCTGCCTACCAATCTACAGTATCACATCTGACTGAGGTTTCTTTTTGTACTGACAGTATATATATAAAAAAATTGCGTCCTCTTCACATTACACAGGGCTATACCATATTCACTACCTGTCACCATGAAGTGCCAGGTTCAATCCCTTGCCTGTGTTGGAAAAAGTAGCACTGAGGCAGGTTTGTCTCTGGGTACTTAGGTTTTCCCCTGTCAGTATCATTCCATGCTCCATACTTATTCATCCTTATACCACCGACACTGTATAATGTTTTTCTTCCAGTACTTAAGTTTTCCCCTGCCATTATCATTGCACCATTGCTCCATTCATTTAACCAATATCAATATCAATGCTGTATATTCTTAGCAGTTCACAGCATCGTTAAACAACACACACTTCACATTTTATACTGGTCATAACATCGTTCCAAGTCTTCTGGCGGAAGTGATGGATTTCAGTTAGCAGGAAACAAACAGATTCCTCCACTTTAATTTTGTTTAACCTTTTGGCGCTTGAATTATTTTTTAAATTTTAGCACACCCTGTATATAAAATGTGAATAATACAGGAACCAAATACGTTAGATTTATGAAACAAACTGTATTTTGAAGAGGAAAAAATGAAGAGGATATACCGTGTTTAAAATTTTCAGTACCTATACGGGGTGTCCCAGGAGGAATGTGCGAGACTTCGGGAGAGTGTTCCTTATGTTAAACTATACCGATATAACCCAAAACACCTATGTCCAAAGTAGAACGGTTACGGAGATAATGGCCAG
>Ga0123357_10008163_pt1 | contig 13046 bp, 12 predicted proteins | sample TergutEmb28metaG_FD_89873 | JGI IMG/M metagenome (GOLD analysis project Ga0123357, IMG submission 89873) | Embiratermes neotenicus P4 segment gut microbial communities from Petit-Saut dam, French Guiana - Emb289 P4 | ecosystem: Host-associated > Arthropoda: Insects > Digestive system > Gut ...
GAAGTACTGCGTTCGAAAAGACACGTTGAGTAACACGACTAGAAGGAAAGCGACACTTAGTGGAAGATGCTTCAAGGCCCTATTGGAAATACTGGGCGTGGTGCCTTGCCAAATTTGAGACCCCGAAAGGCGTCTTGAACTTCCGTGGGGTTGGTTAGCTTAGGCTCAATTGCGGGCTCAAAAGAGTATGCTCGCATCGCCTCATTAATAACCTCAACGTCTGACGGGACCGGCGGATCTTTTACAGGCTGAAATTGAGCCTCCAAACTGTCCGCGAGGGCTTCGGCATTCTTGGATCCAAGAGAGCTAGCCTCCCTGGCTTGACCAGAGGAAGTCATGGAGTGGGGATTCTCTTCACCCATCTAGTCATCTTCCACAGTGACTGGTTTTCTGGATCAAGGCTTTCCAGCGTGTTGCTCCACTGGTCGTTCCTCCGCTTGTTAAGCTGGTTTGTCACCGACCTCTGCAGGAGATTTACATCAGCTTTTAAAGAAGGGCCCCTAGTGATTTGCCACTGCCTTCTTAACTGGTTTTCAGGCGTTATTTCATCCTGAATATGAACCGGTAATGAGGGCTGTGTTTCAGCACGTGGGCAACACTTGGGAGTGTAGTCTGTCAATGCTTTCGAGATAGCGCTTGACAGTTCCTTGACACACGTGTCAATAGCCACCTCATTCGGGAGGTCAGGGTTGGAAGGGTGTCCAGCTTCCAGGCATGCCTGGAAATTGGGCGAGTCAATCCTCCTCATATCTGGGCGGTCTGGTGGGGTGAGAAAGGGTGATCGACATGGCTTATCGATCAGTATAGGTATGTGATCCGAACTCAGTACAAAGCACGTGGTCAGGTACACTGGGGAGACCAGGTCTTTTGAGATAGCGATGTCTAGGACATTAGGGGTGGCAGACGGGTTATAAGGTACAGCTGTAGGTGTGTTCGGCCCATAAATGAGGTATGAATTCTTAACAGCATAGCCACTCAAGAGTCTGCCTCTTTTCGTGATCAGCCTGTAATTCCACTCTACGTGCTTGGCATGCAGGTCACCCGCCATGAGGACTGGAAAACCATCGCCAAGGCAGGCAGGCAGACAAGTCTGAACGAATTAGGGGCCGAGAGGGTGACAGGTAAACAGCCAGGATTTTCACCGGTTTATTGAGCAACATTACCTGGAAAGTGGTAGCCTCCAGGTGCTCTAGGCCTTGGACGGGTACAGTGTAGTGATCTGTAACGCAACGGACCAGTATAGCTCTTTCGCCTCCTTCTGTTAACTGGTCATTGCAGTGACAAACATAGCTTGCAACCGGAAGACTTCACCTGAACTGAGTGTAACTTTTTTTTGTGATATTCAGGAATCAAAAAAACTGAGATCTAATGTTCTTGAAGAAAACTAGCAGGAAGGAACAAAATAATAGCTGGCACTAATAACTAGCAACTATATCCAGTGCTTTTCAGAATACAGTATATTCTTAAAAACACATCCAGGGTCGTGGACACTTTCAAATATACAGCACAGTGATCTTCATGTGAAATATGTGAGCAAGGTGTGATAATACAAAGATACCAAACCTATACAAGCCATAAATTTTGAATTTTTTCACTTTTGTAATCAATTCTATAATTCACTAAATTTTCATTACAATCTCACTTTCTTCAGTATAAAATTACTAATAACATGCATACTAGACAGAAAACTAATTTTTTTAAATAACTGTTACCTTATTACAGCACTTTAAGTTTGATTTTGGTTCATTCACTTAAAATTCTGTTTCATAGTTAGTTGTTTTTGCATTAACACTTTTGTCCTTTCATGTTTTCTTTCCACCAGACATACTGTAGCACTAATCTGAAACCACCAATGCTGATGTAAGATATGAATCCATTCCCACATATATTTGAAAAAGTGAATGCACCTTCTCAAAAACATCAGCTTCTTCCAGTCAACTGTGTTTACTGTTCATCATGCTTAGAGCACTAACAATATGCTATGAAACAAATATGTGGTCGTGAGTGCCAACGTTGCAACTTGTCTTCAGTATACTTGAGGATGACAATAAGTTTTATTTTTGGTACTATATTATTTGTACTAAGAAATATTCACTGTAAATTACAATAATCTATTATGCTTAATGTCTCACTGTATGTACAAGCAGTACAGGTTAAAGCATTACTGCATAGTGCCTGATAATGCCATCCACTCTGCAGTAGTGAGTCTTGCAAGTCCCATTTTAATGTGGCACTGTGCACTGTAAAGTGAAAAACTGCACGTTAAAAGAATCTCCACGAATAAGATCAGGCATCACATATTTATGATAGTTCATGAAGCACAAGACTTGGAATTTCTTCTCCAACAGTAGCAATCCCTGGTATAGTTATAACATTGTCTGAATTTATAATTACAATACTAGAAGCTTTCTCTTCTGGTGTGTGTTCATTTTCAAAATGGTGGTCCAGATCTTCTTTCAGCTCGTACATTTGGCCACACAATGGACAGTTGTACACAGTCGAACTTTCCCCTTCAGTAAGCAGCACAACAGACTTTGCACGTTTTCCGTGAGTCTTCTCGTGCTTACTGCAATCCCCCTTCTGTCTGAAGGCACGTCCACAAAGACGACAAGCGTAAGGACGCTCATCTGTATGAGTGCGAATGTGTGTGTCCAGTGTGTCACGTCTTCGAAAACCTCTTCCACAGTGCATGCAACGATACGGGCGTTCATCAGAGTGGACAACCTTCAATCAAATTCAACAAATTACCATTTACATTTAGTGTGAAGTACTTATGTGCACCTTAGATATGGCTTACAGTGCAGTAAAATATTGACATAACTTCAGACATTTGTTTGCTAAAGTGAGGGGTTTAATTTTGAGGATTTGAGTTGGGTCAGTGGTTCCTGACATTTCAAAGGAATGCACTGCTTTCATTGTCAGGGGTCAAGTGGACAGCAAACATCAGTAACCACTCGCCCCTTGATGGAGTGTCATATCCCACCGGATCAGAATCCTAAGTTACACAGCTCTGAAAACCTCAAAACTTGCAAAGTAATTTTGTTTACGCATTTTGTTTATGAATGTCTAGGTAATGTAAGTTAAAATGTGACTATACTTTAAAATATCCATCATCAAACAATTAATGGAAATAAAACAGTATTAACAAGTTGATCTTCATACAAATATGTAACTTCAGTTTACCCCTTGTTGGCTATATTGTTTGATTTAAACTGGACTGTGAGGTATTACAAAACTAATGAAGATTTGGACTACAGTTTTTTGGTCATTTCCCCATTAAGACCACTAACCAGTTAATCAAAACATGATTCTTGCAGATTAATGGATTAGTAAATTATATTTATGTTTGTAATAATATGTTCCAAATAGATAGATCTTTGACATACCTTGTGCTGATTCAGAGTTGCACGACATCGAAATGCCATCTCACACTGATCACACTGATAGGGTTTCTCCCCTGTGTGTATTCTTTCATGTACAATCAATCCAACACGAGACTGGAAAGCTCCGGGACACATGCTGCATGTGAAGGGTTTCTCACCTGTGTGTGTCCGCAGATGATACTCGAGGGTATTCTTCTTGCTTAAAACCTGCAATGCACATGTTAGACAGCTACATTTCAATCTGAGCCCCATCGCTGGTAAGTATAAAGACAGAACTGAATCTCTAAAAGCCAACAAGGTACGCAGGTTATGGTGGTAACTAAAAGAGAAAAGGTATTGTAGGGAGTGAAAGTGACATATTCTAGATATTACCTTCAAATCTTTTGTATGTTTTGATCAGTTAAAGTATTTTTATTTATGTAAAATTTGGTACTGCCTGTCCTAACTTTTCAGTCTATCTTCCTGAGGTAGCATTAGAGGCCAATACAAGTTGGACAAAGAAGAAAGTTATTATTCCACAATACATGTGTCCTTTCTTGGCGTTCACAGACTCTGCAAGATTTGAGGTTACCACAGCAGTTGTACTACTGAGCACCCAGATCTTCTGCAATGTGATAATGTGTTGCTGGGGTAGTGACATTCTTCTTGGGATGTTCAGCCTATGCAGATGAAGGCACTGTGCTCCTTCAGAATGTCAGACAACTATCCTGGCAACAAAGTGTCAAATCATAGATGATCGGAACCTTTTACAGATTCACTGGCTAAATGTGTACACACTGAGACAGGCAGGTACCAATACAACAGCACGATATTGAATTTAAGTTATGGTCCTACTGTTCTATCCATACTTCTTGACTGATATGGGTAAAATTTACTATAGATCTCCACAGAATGCTGTTCATGAGAGATTTACACATAATACTGTTGAGTACATGAGAATTTTGTCGAAATTTGCACAGGAAAGGCTGTGCTTTTCTTATGAGCATAAATGAACTAACATTTATAATATGACATTTTGAAAGTAAAGTAAAGAAATCCTTGATAAAGTCTGTGTAATACGTAAAGGAATACACCATTAGGAAGTTTCTTGTATGTAATTTGTTTCTTTTTGGGTAATTCCCCGGCGTCTGAGTTCTAATTGCCGACGTTTCGGAACTCACTGTCGGTTCCATCTTCATAGGCAGGTGAATGAAGTATGAACCTGCCTATGAAGATGGAATCGACAGTGAGTTCCAAAATGTCGGCAATTAGAACTCAGACGCCGGGGAATTACCCAAAAAGAAACCAATTATATTTAGAACATGGCGAAAACTTAAAAACAAGTTTCTTGTACTTTTAAACACTTGATGATGCAAAAATTCCAGCAGCTTCATCATGCCAAATATATATTACTGAGTGTACAACTGAATTTCTGACATTGTTGATTCAGGACAGAAATACATCAATAGACATAATACTCATGTAAGCCAACTATGAAATTCACCCCTTACCTCCCTACTCCTATATGTGCAGCTTATGTACAGGGGAGCAGTTTACCTTCATCTTTGTATACAAGATCAATGAACCTTTTGTAATTTCTGTGACAAACCCAGAAAGCTGTCTGGATGTAACAACATATATACAGTAACACTTCAGTGTTTTGGATTTCAATGTTTCATGATCATCCATTTTAAGACCAGTGTTTCGGTCTTTTCTGACTGGTTCTGACAAATTCAAATCAATGTGAGGCCATGCAGTTGATGAGTCAGCTTCCCCTACTGTACTGGTATTGTGCAGAGCACTCTCAGCTCAGTTGAGCTCTGTCTTTCATTAAGTGAGGGTGATTGCTTTCATGCTTTATGGAATGAAACCCTCCTCCATTCAATGAATGTATGTTATGCTTCCAAAAAGTGTTTGAAATATATACAAAACTCTCATACATTTATGTTTTTTTGAGGTTATGATGTGTTTTTATCACTGGTATTTGGTAACTTGTTTGAAACAAACAGGCACTTTACACTGGAAACTGATTCAAGTATTTGTGGCTGTGATGTGTGTGACAGTTTGATCACTTCTGATTAAACACTCTATGGAAAGTTCCCTTGAGAAATTTATTTTGAATATTTAAAAGAAATGAAATGACCCCAGCAACAAAATATTCTTAACATTATGTGACTTAACATTTAAATACAATATAAGCTACCTTTCCACATATGTGGCATGGAAAGCTGTTGTCTGTGTGCAGGGCAACATGAATTTCCAATCGTTGCTGTGTTGGCAGAGTTTTGTAACATATTGGACACTTGTAGCGTGAAGAAGTTGCTGCATCTGATGCCTCTTCTTCATTTTCTTCCTCCTCCCCTTCCTCTTCCTGTCTTGCTGGAAGTGACTTCACACCCAACAGTTCCTCCCTGCTGTGATTCCTAGGGCACAATTATGCAATAATCATGCAGTTCTTGCTACAAGTAATGAGTAACAGAACTAAGAAACTAACTCCGTGAAGCAGAGTCCTTGAGAAGGTAACAGTTCCTCAGCTAGTCATGAAATTCCCTGCATTTTATAGAACCCAAAGGTTCATCATCATGGTCACAAAAGCCTGCCACCTGAACCTGACATTTCCAGGTTCCCCCACCCCCTCCACTTATATGTACAATGTGCCACTCTCACTTCATTCTCTTTGCTTTTATAATCTTAGTGTTTTTGAAGCACACAATCAAGAAGCTCTGCACTATGCAATTTTCTCCAGTCTCCTATTCCTTCTTCCCTCTGAGGCCCAAAAGCTGACCCCAGCACCCGATGCTTTTCCCTTAATGTAAGAGACCAAGTTTCACACCCATATAAGACAACAGGTAAAATTATAGTTCTGTATGTATGAGCAGTAATACTTGAAATCTGATTGTCCAGCTGTTTGGTGCTTCTCAGTATACAAAGACACTGCAACTTAATGATGAACAGTTCAGTCCATATTATCCCAGTAATATTTTATTCATCTAAGAATGCTGACAGTTTAATGTACGAATCAATTATCCCTCCAGCATGAACACTAAATAGGGATTTCATAGCACTTTGAGTATCCTGAAATGGTTTCTGATTGGTTAATACTGATAGTCTGTTGGTCTTGATCAGCAAACATTCTACAAAATTCATAATTCACATAAATGTTTCAGATATTTGTACAACAATTCACTATTTCTGCCATTTTTCATTACTGCACTTAATATACAATACAATATAAAACATCTGAATCTTATTTTGTATACACAAAAGTCTCAAATTGGGAATATTAACATTTCCAGTATGTTAACTGAGTGGTTGGCAACACTGTGCTCAGAAGTGTACTCAAGTGACAGGTGGACATGGACAGTTTTTGTAAGATATCTGAGTATTAACACATCTCCAACCAGATGGTCTTTTAATTAAATACCCCCAGTTCCTGGACGTTTTAAACACTTTGAATGTTCAACCCCATAACATATTCTTACTTAGGTTTTGACACTGTAAATTACGCTCCTGAGCCCCAGATTGCAGAAACTGCATGCAGATAGTCTAGTAGTTCGTCACTGAATGGTATTTCTCAAAACAAGACCCTTTGTAAAGCAGAACAATGCAGAATTTACAAATGTATCTAGTTTCACTTCACTTCTTATGTGCAGCACATACTTTACACTCACTGTCTTGCAGGATACTTCTCTTTTCCCTCCCCACCACCAACAATTTTATCAAGTTTGTGTATTCTGAAATCACGGGAGAGTCTGCCTGGCGGGTTCTGTTTAGGACCCCTTGGAGTTGCTTGCTTCTCTGGCAATTGAAGGTCATCAGAATTGGACTCACTTTGATTCTGGACTTCTGATATCCAGGACCTTCCTACCTCATGCAGGAAGTTCTTGTACTTTATTTTTGTTTGTATTTAGTGTCCTGTACACAAAAAATGCAATGAAGAGAGCACAGTTTAGCAGATACAGTACCACTTTTTTCGATCATTTTACAGTTTTCCTCAGAACTGAGTAAAAACTGAGGTACTAGTCTGCCCTGTCTATGCCCTTTATGAATTTATTGTACTGGCTAACAGCATAAGGCTTCTTTATTTCCATGTTTGTTTTCCTGTTTTTCCTCCCTTCATTTACAATTGTTGCATCATGGATCATACCTAGCATTCGCACAAGTCTTGTTCCGCACTTGCACCATTACGTCACCATTCCTCTGTAACGCTGACTTCTCTTTTTTCAAGCGCTTGCCTTCCCCTTCTAGGTCACATGGAATGCCCTTTTAGCCCTCATAGTGCCATAGATTCTCACGTTTCTGTCTAGCAATGTCCGAGCTAATCTCACACTGTTATAAAAACTGTCATGATAGATGTGAGGAAAAATGGGTGTGGAAATTGTGGGGTCAGTGGACCAGTAGAAGATCGCAGTTGTTTATGTGAACTAGTTGTGGGGACGTCACTATAATCAGAGAGATCAAAAAGTGTATCTGCATACAATTCACACAAAATATCGTTCTATGGCAGAACATTCCTACGCAAAGCCATGATGGCAACTGAAGGAAAACAGAGAGTATTTGAATGAGTTGTCTCTTTGTTGCAGTCTAATAGTTCTAAAATTAGGTGGTCAGGACCATTCTGTTTATTTGTAAATTGAGACCCAAGCATTCTGCATTATGCTGTCAATAACCTTAAAGCGAGAAGTGAGCCAGAACCGCTGACAAATGCACGTGCAGGACGCCATGTAAGAAAACGAAGAAACTTGTGACCCGTCAACAATGCATGGGAGAGCAATCATGAGTTTCCTCGTGACCCGATGGAGATGTGCTAAATAATTTTCAGTTTGAATTTAGTGTGAATTTTCTCATTATCAACCCTCATTAACATACTTCTGAACTGCCATGACTCCTTTCCAAATTGGACCCACATGAACATTAAATTTTACTTGCCCATGTAATCCTCCACTACTGTCCCTGTAAAGGCTACTAGTGCCACCCTGAAACACCAAGGTCAAGCAATCGCTAAACAGGCCTATTACAGACCCTGTGGGTTCCAGGAGGTTAAGCTCTCAGATTTTCAGATGATCGACACATGAAGGTGGTAAGGTTGTCAGCCCTATGCACCAGTTGCCTTTACCCCCAGAAATTATTCCTGGTACTCATTTCTGTTAGAGACTGAATTGACCCCAGGACCATAGTGCGGCCAGAAGGATTATGTCAATGAAAAATTCCAGTGACACAATTGGGAATCAAACCCACACCCTTCCAGCTTGAGGCGCAGTGCCCCCATGACACACCTAGTGTACAAAACCAGGTGTGTATCTACCCATGTTATCACTCAGAACATGGGAATAATGGAAACACCTGCATGTCCTTGGGGTTGAGTTCAGGTTTGGCATTTGTCTAATATTACACCATAACATGATGCTATTACAGGCAGATGCTTTCATGAAGCAACTGTGAAAGATGAATGTTACCTTCATCATATCTGTCAACCTCCAGACATACTGGACATAGAAATGGCAGTACAATCCATGAATAACAACAAATCATCTGGCACAGATACTATACCCCCAGAACTTTGTAAGAAAGGAGGAGGACTATTACTTAATAAAACACATAGCTTGATTAAGGGAATATGGACGGAAGAGAAGATGCCCACGGACTGGACAAAGAACATTATAGTACCAATATCTAAAAACAGGGGAGACAAACTGCAATGCAAAAATTACAGAGGAATATCATTACTATGCACAGGGTATAAAATATTAACTACAGTTATTAATAATAGATTTAAAAAATATACTGAATATATAAGTGGAGAATACCAAGCAGGATTTAGAACAAGAAAATCCACTACAGACCAAATTTTTACAGTTAAAAATTTGTTAGAAAAAGCCTTGGAGCATAATGTAGAGATACACCAGATCTTTGTTGATTTTCAGATAGCATATGACAGCATCTGAAGGGACAAACTGTACGCAATTATGGCACACTTTGGAATCCCAACTAAACTGATAAGGCTAACAAAAGCAGCTATGGAAAACTGAACCTACTATACAAAGATAGGAACAATTATGACAGATGGCTTTAAGGAACTGGATTAAAACAGAGAGCTGGACTGGCACCCAGCCTCTTTAATATAGCGTTGGAATACGTAATAAAGCAACTGTCGGTACAAACCACATCAATAATATTTCATAAATCAGTGCAATTAATTGGATATGCAGACGTTATAAACATCATGGGTAGAACAAAGAGGGCCATTTCAGATGTATATGGTGAACTGAAAGAGAGAGCAAATGAAGTTGTGCTTATCATAAATGTTAATAAAACAAAAGCAATGGTGCAGATCAGGAGACTTGGAAAGGAAAGAACATTGACTGTTGAGGATTACAAGATTGAAGTGGTCAGGAGAATTAAATATATAGGGACAGTAATAAATGATAGCAATGATGAAAAGGAAGAAATCCAAGCTAGGATACTGGCAGCTAATAAAATCTACAGCTCCCTGCAAACCATATTTCGATCTGAACAAATCCATTGAAACAACAACATAAGATTGTACAGAACATTAATTAAGCCAATATTATGCTATGGAAGTGTGACCTGGACACTAACACAAACACCAGAGCAGATGCTGAACACGTCTGAAATGAAAATATTGCAAAGAATATATGGCCCAACAAAAGAAGGGGGACAATGGCATCCCAGATGGAACAGTGAACTCTACAGGTTATACAACAAGCCAAACATCATGGAGGACATTAAAATCAGAAGATTAGGATGGGCAGGTCACATAATAAGAATGGAAGGAGAAAGGATTCCAAAAAAAGGTTTTAAACCCAAACTTCTAAACCACAAGACCAGTGGGAAGACCAAGAACCAGATGGGCAGATGTGGTCCAGAGGGATGCATTACAACTGCTGGGGATAAGAGGATGGAGGAGGAGAGCTGAAAATAGGGATGAATGGAGGCATCTTATGAGGGAGACCAAGGCCCGGAAGGGGCTGTAGGCCATATACGGATGGATGGAAGGCTATCTGTCTGTCCAACTGTCTATCTGTATGGGAACAACTTGCACTGGGTGGAGTTCTGCGAAATCTTATATTGGGTGGTTTTTACTAAGATCTGTTGAGAAAATTACAGGTTACATTTTGACAAAAATAATGTACAATTGACAAGATGACCTGTGCACATTTATGACTGCTTCAGTTATTAGTGTTACCATGATTACCCTGTTGATTATCTGGTTACTTTGGTTGCTACAGTTATGCAATGCATTGTAAGTGTTGCTCTGTGGACATTTCCTGTGTTTTATTTTTTTAAATTTTATTGCTGAGAACTGTGACTCTGATTCAGATACATAGTTACAAGCAACAACAGACTTACTTCTGCTGCTGTACAAACCAGTGTACCAACATAATCTCTTCAGGCAGTAACTGGATTACCCACCTTCGATGAAATATGAGTTCCCCTCTATTTGAGAACGTCTCAAGGCACACCCTGCATGTAAATCCTTGTTCCATTCTGTGACGTTTAATGTGCGCCACTAGGTTGCTTTGGCGATTAAAACTGTGGTCACAAAGGGGACATTTGTACTGGCCCAAGTGTACACGTGAGTGCTGTACCAACTGCACCCAGCTGCTGTACATTTTCCCACAGACAGCACACTGAAACTTCTGTTCCTCCGTCACCTTTGGTTGCTGATCATTCAGGTTCTTCCTGTGTAACATTAGAGAACTATAGTCAGCAGTTAAAAGATTTAGTACCATTTATTGCCTGAAACTGGCCTCATTTTCATCAATCGGTAGTCGTGTTTCTAAAAAAACTGATCCCAAATTTTGTTAACTCAATGAGTTTGACTTTTGGGGAAAATGAACTGCCAAACAACTACCCCACAACCCTTTTCACCTCTTGGACTTTTGAAGTAGTCTTAGCCCCATATGTATCTTATATATATGATCACTGTTGTGTCTGACAACTCTTGGTTGCCAATTCCTGTCACTTAATTTGCTGTATAAACGTAGGTCACAAATATTACATATCAGCAGGAAGTGACAAGCAACACTGTCTGATATAAGAAGGACCCTGGTATTATAGCAAAGTAACATATGTCTTCTTTGTATCCTTTTGCTCTGGGGGGATATAGTTATTCACATTATCCAACATATGACATCATTTGTCAAAGATCCAAAATGAGTCCTTCAGTAACACAGCTACCTAAAAGCCAGGTTGATGTATGCTTGTGTGAAGAATGTTGGAGAAAGACTTTCTGATGAAACTTTGATGGGGATTATACTAATTTTGTGATACTCATACCACACATTTTCATATATTCAATACATTGACCACAAATGCAAATAATAAAATTCAACAAATTACAAATCATAAAACACACTCTGGTACTGCAACATGTAGGGGTGATAATTATCGTGCACTGTGTTTATGACTTGTAATTTATTCTATTTTATTATTATTTTATATACTGACCAACAAATAATAATTTGTTGGTCAGTATATTGAGGATTACACCAGTTGAAATATGGTTACCACTACACTAACCAATTCAAAGACAGGATGCCATAATGGAGGCTAGATTTAGGAATGGAACAGTGGTCATTTTGAAACCCGTACTTGATATAAACATTCAATCTTCATTGGACTTTGCAAGAATATATATGGCATTTTCTTAGCTAAATATAATTTTATTTCTATAAAAGTATGCAATTTGGACATACCACATGTGTGTGTGCATGTTTAAAATACCTAAATATTTGCATGAAGGCAAATTACGTGAGCATTATTATATGTCAGTTAATGGAAAAGCTGGTATGGACAAATCCAAAGCCAAATTAAGTTTCACTACAGTAAACTACTATGAGCAATGTCTGTTAAAATCCAGTGTTACAATTGATGAAGTCCAAAATAAATTGTCATGAAGAATTTACATGATAGTGTTAAATGATTCAAGGACCTGAATTCTACTTAAGTTAACAGTTAAAAGTTGACGCCATGGGTCTGCAACCTGCGGCCCATGGGCATATGTATGAAGCAGCCCATGGCCACATTTGTAAACTGTACATGTACTACACAAATTACACAATAATTTAGGTGGTTTGGTATAACACTTAGTGTTATTTTTTAATGTGCAGCCCACAAACCGGCCCACTATTACAAGGTGTGATCAAAAAGTTCCGTGACTTGGTGAGGGAAAATTACAATTTATTGCTAATGGCTAAAAATATTCAATAATTTTCCAAATACTCTCCTTGTGAGCTGACACACTGCTTCTAGTGGTCCTGCCACTGCTGGAAACATTTTTGGAAAGAGTCTTTTGGAATGGTGTTCAGCGTAATCGTCGCATTCTTCTTAATTGCGTCAATGTCTTCAAATCTCTTCCCTTTCAACACCGTTTTTAATTGGGGAACAACCAAAAGTCACATGGAGCCATGTCAGGGGAGGAGGGTGGTTGCTGAATGACAGGAATGCCATGACTTGCCAAAAATACCTGGATGGAATGTGCTATGTGTGCTGGTGCATTGTCGTGATGTAGCGCCCAGGCCCCCACTGCCCATTTCTGTGGCCTCTTGTGAGAAACAGCAAGTCTCAGACATTTCAAAACTTGTAGATAAAACTGTTGGTTTACAGTTTGGCCTTGTGGAACATACTCATAATGAACAATGCCCTCCATATCAAAGAAAA
>Ga0123357_10008164_pt1 | contig 13044 bp, 6 predicted proteins | sample TergutEmb28metaG_FD_89873 | JGI IMG/M metagenome (GOLD analysis project Ga0123357, IMG submission 89873) | Embiratermes neotenicus P4 segment gut microbial communities from Petit-Saut dam, French Guiana - Emb289 P4 | ecosystem: Host-associated > Arthropoda: Insects > Digestive system > Gut ...
AGACAGGTGGCGGACGCTTGTGAGTGCGGCAATGAACCTTGGGGTTCCGTGAAATGCGGGGAATTTCTTGACTAGCTGCAAACCAGTTAGCTTCTCAAGAAGGACTCTGCACCATAGAGTAAGTAAATAATAAGAATACTCGAATCGAGTTAAATTTTTCGAAGTTATTGAATGTCAGAATAAACCGGAAATAAAGTATATGGTCCGGCTTAAGCCATGTCGAATATTTATTAGGCATGTTTTTAGCTGATGTTAAATTACGTTCGTGAAATATTCGTTGAAAGAAGGTCGAGAGGTTTTGAAAATTTTCGTCTATACCTTACATTGCCACGGATAACCATCTCCTTGTTCCATTATTTTTCATTGTTACTTTCGTCACTTCGAAATTATGTTTTCACTGAATACGCACGCCACATAACTTTCCCGGCTAACGTCGAAACCATAATACTGACTGAAGAACCTGTGTTTCACACAGCTCTTTTTTGCGCCCAGATTTAGCCGCTTTCTCTAAGTGTTACCAGTGACACATATTTATACGCAGAATATAAGTACAAACCACCATAACCTGTAAATTGTAATCCTATACATCTGTATTTGTGTTGTGTTTGCGGCTAGGTACTAATGCTAATGAAAGTGGTATATTGTTCCAAATAAAATATTTGGCCCTGTGGCTTAACTGCAATATATTTTCAGTTTATTGTTGTACAGAATTTATACCAATTAAACTAATACGCCCAATGTATAGTAATTTCATTTTTAAAACACCTAAATATCATAATTTGTGTAAGCATATCTGCAGAAGGATTTGTTATTCAAGCCATTCCCATGCCAGAACTAAATGAAATTACAATTGGTCTGTCAAATATGCAATGTTTACAAAGTCAGCTGTTTTGTTAAACACGTCACCCACAGTTAATATTTGCGATATTTGCTTCGTGTTAATTGTAGGAAGCACGGTGGGTTATCGATGACAGAACACGAGTTCCACAGCTTTTGTGCTGATAATTGCCCATTTCACAAACTTTGCTGTGGGGTGTCTATATGATATTTCATGAATTAACTGTAGTATTGTCTGAAGTAATTGCTCGCCGATATACCAAAGTATGTATTCAGATTTGATGTATGTTTGTCCGTGCATCGTTGTATAAGCGTAGAGAAGAAAACCAAAGAGATGACACTGAATGCTTTATTGCACTTATAATCTGTTCAACATGTTTCGGGCACTTATATGCCCAACATCAGGAGCTCGAGACTATAATTGTGTTATTGCCGCATATGGTGTGTAATGCCTTGGTTGATGGTGGTCGGCTGTTAGGAGCAGAGCAGCAGGCTATGCGTCCGGGATGAGGGAAGCTGCTCGAGCAGCAACATGTATCCAGTACACATCTTGTCATCCAATTTCTTTAACATCTCTTCTCTTCTTGTCCTCGTATCTACAACTAGGTGTTCCAACTTGTTTCTTTCCTTCATGTTTTCCCACAAAAATCCTGTATAAATTTCTCTTCTCTCCCATGTATGCCAAATGCCCAGCACCTTTGACGTTCCTGAATTTAATCACCCGAAAATATTGGGCGGAAGAATAACTAATGCAGGTCTTCATCGTGCAGTTTTCTCCAGCGTTCTCCGGCTTTCTGTGGCTTAGGCTCAAATATCTCCCTTATTACCGGTTTCTCGGGCATACGTATTCTTATGATCTTTCCCTAATGTAACTGATAATGTTGCGTATCCACATAACACGAAGGGAAAAGTAAAACTTCCGTATCTTTAGTATGTACGTTTCTGAATAAAGGACTGGAGACAAAATATTCTGCATCGAGTACCAGTAAGCATTCCCTGAAATTAATGTACTTTTAATTTCTTGATGATTGCAGTGTTAATTTGTTGTTCCCAGATATTAGAATTTTTCCACGTTTTTCACAAACCGTGATTTGTGTAATTACTATTAATGTTGCCCACTCTGTGGATTATGATAAAACATAAATTTCGAATCGTCTTTGATGTATATAATTCCTGTAGGTGACAGTGTACGAGGTAATTACACATAAGCTATTCTTACAACTTCTTAGACAATGGGAATGTAATTATTGGGGAAAGTTGAGCATTGCAAAGGATCACCAACGACACATATCGTACAGATACAGTAGTTTTCCCAGTGCTTATGTAAGAACCTTATTACAAAGGCAAACAAATTGGAGGTGACTGCATAACCGCAAACATTTTAATCTCTGCAGACATAGAAGTCAATGGTTAGCGTAACACACCGGCCTCTTTTCCTTGGACTTAGAGTAAATGGACCCGAAAACTGCCGGACCGTACAGACAAAGATAAAGTGGCTGCAGTAGATCGGTCACAAGTCCTGAAGTCACTGCGCTGAATTGTCCCGATATACATATTTTGTTCTTAAGCATTTACCAACCTTCGAAAATTGTGGTTTATGAATGGAAAATTGTCATCGGATGCATTTACTGTACACAATATCTGTAACACAGGCGCGTGACTAAATGCAAATCGGATGCAGGATTTCGAATATGTTAATATGACTGTTTTTAATAAACGATATTTCGTGTATTGCCTGCATAAAATGAATAAAATTGACATGTAATGGACTTGTATCTGCGCCATGTCCATCCATCCACCATCCTACACTTTTGCTTCTCCGAATATTTTCATGAAATTTAATATAAAAATTTGTCGAATAAAATGTTTCTAACGTGCTTAGTATATGCCTTCGTTATTCTGTTACACAATGTACTGCACAGATATACCATTCTATGCATATTACATATACGACAGTGTGTATTGAATTAGAAGTACATATGCTATGTGTGTCCCCACAAAATATATTGTCTGATTATGTGTTGTTTTTACTTTAAATGAAACGGATGCTTAATTTTATGTATTTTCTAATAAAAAATTTATGAACACTTATTGTGTATTATACATATCAGCCTAAATCTCATTACTATCTAAGTTTTGTTTCATTTTAGTCTGTGGTATGTAAGTAAACTGAGGTGAGTTGATAATAGTCCACCATTCATAATTAGTTTCGTTAACAATAAACATGTATGTTGGTCTAAATTAAGAATTTTAGTATTCACAAGGCGTGCAAGTTTATTTTTATCTGTATGAAAAGAAGATCAAAAACGTAGAGGAACATAAAATCGCAACGAACAAATTTGGGAGAAAAACTGTACATCGTTCCACTTTTATTTCGTAATTGAGTTTCAAATTAATAATGTACTTCTGTAGACTATTTTATTGTGTGGGCATGCTTTCTTTGTGGCTCCAAATGTTCGTAAAGAACTTTATTTCACAGCAGGGTTGTAAATTGTTAACTTTTCCGTTTTCCCTGTTATTGTTCTCTGGATAACGGGGCTTCAGAAGCGAATGTAGATACGAGTAATTAACTCCTTGCTTCCAGCATTACTTTATTAAGAAAACCGGGGTAAAGTGACAGCGTATTATCGTTATGTATTGATCAGCTGGATAAGCCCTTGCTGTAAGGGAATTCAATTTTTTTTTCTTATTAATCTGAATCAAAATGCAGGATTTTAATTGGAAGTGCATAGTGGTGTATTTTCCATTTTCAAAGTACATACTGATAGAGTGTTTCGTCTACCTGCTTTCTTACTACACTAAAGCATTACATTTTATTTAAGCCTGTTATGACCTTGTTTGGGCAGACCAAAGTTTTATCCTTATTTCTTCTTGTTCTTAATTTACAGAAAAGTTTGATTTCGTCCTTCAGATTTTAAATATACATTTGTTTGTTGTAAACGTAATATTTTTTTTATAAATTTTTGCAGACCTTTTAGAATATATTTTATATTGTCTTACCTTCATAGAAGAACATAATGCACAAATCTTAAAGATAAAACATATTTCTGAAAATATGTATGGATGTTTTGAGTTATGTCGGCATACTATTTAGAAACGTTCTGCTGTGAACACATTCTGTGATTAAAAAATGATTGATTCACAACTTTTCATTTTTAAATTTCCCTTACCTATACCAACCAGATTATTAAATTACGTTGTCTCCATTATGTACGGAAAACAACATCAATGACAATAGATGAACACTTCAATTATTTTAAATTTTGTTGCATTCAAATCTGATTCGTGTCAAGGGCATTTTTTAGGGTGAGGAGTTGTAACCATCTCTTGTGTAATGTTCTCATTGCCTTTGGTATCCTCATGAAAGTGGCAAGTCTAATAAAAATGTGTCTGACTGAAACGCACAACAGAGTCACGGTAAGCAAGCATTTGTCTGACGTGTTACTATTAGGAATGGTTTGAAACAAGGATATTCTTTACCGCCATTGCTTTTCAACTTTGCTTTAGAGTGTGCCATTAGGAGGGTTCAAGTAAACCAGCATGGCTTGAAATTAAATGGTACACACCAGCTTCTGGTTTATGCTGATGATGTTAATTTATTGGGCTGAAGCTTACATATTATAAAGAAATCCCCAGAAGCTTCAATAGTTGCTAGTTGGGAGATTTGACTGGAAGTAAATGATGATAAAACTAAGTACATGGTCATGTCTCGAGATCAGAATGCAGGAACGAAGTCACAATATTAAGATTGATAATTAGTTCCTTTGAAAGGGTGGAATAGGTCAGATATTTGGGAACAAACTTAACGCGTCAAAATTCTATTCAGGAATAAATTAAGAGCCGACTGGAACCAGGGAATACTTGCTATCATTCGGTGAATAATCTTTTGGCTTCCAGTATGATATCCAAAAATATAAAGATTAAGATATACAGAACTATAAATTTGCCTGTTTTTTATGGGTGTGAAACCAGTTCGCCCATCTTTAGAGAGGAACGTAGGCTTAGGGTGTTTGAGATAGGGTGCTGAGGAGTATTTCAGCCTAAGAAGGACGAAATTACAAAGGAGTGGAGAAACCTACATGAGGAGCTTATTGATCTTTACTCCTCACCAAACATTTTTCGGGTGATCAAATCGAGAACAATGGGATGGGCGGGAAATGAAGCACATATGGAGGAGACGAGAGTTGTATACCGGCTTTTGGAGGGGAAACCTGTTCGAAAGAGACCACCTAGAATACCCAGGCATAGATGGGAAGATAATATTAAAATGGTTCTTCAGGAAGTAGTATGGGATCATGGACTGGATTGATCTGTCTCTGGATAGAGACAGGTGGCGGGCAATTGTAAATGCGGTAATGAAATTTCGGGTTCCATAAAATGCGGGGAAATTTTTGTCTAGCTGAGATCGGTTAGCTTCCGGATAAGGACTCTGCTCCGTTCAGTAGGTAAGTGAGTAAGTAAGTTAGATTCAAATTTCTTGCCCAGAACTTCACTCGATGTCCTATGTCCTCGATATTCTTAGTCAAGATCAGAATATTATGATTCATTATTTTTGTTACTTTACGCCCATATTTCAGCAAGAATGCTTGCTGAAGCCTAGGTTCTTACTGTTACGTAAGTATATCAGGCACTTAGTGGCAACGAGAGAATCGTGACATATTACAGCCCTGTACCGGAATTAAACTAAAACCACTCAAGAAAACCTAGATGGTTTTCGTCAGAATAGCTTGATTCAGAGGCGAAACTCGATCTTTTAAATGCAGGGTACGATCCATCTGTGTAATCATTAGGCTTTGTACAAACAATTGTGTGACGTTAGTCTTGTCTTTCTGCGTTGAAGGATCTTTTTGTTCTTGCGTTTAGGTGAAAGCGGGCTTGCAGCTTGTTACAAATTGCAGCTTGTTGAAATATACAATCGTTAACATCGAACATAATCCGTGAGAACATACATAAATTACAGAATGACCACATGTGCAGCGTTCTGTGTGCTTAGCGACTTAAAACTCCGATCATATATTTTTCACGCGTGCTAACAGTCATCCGAAATGCCATTGGTGTATTTGAGTGTGGAAACATTTTCTGTCCACTATGGTTGCTTCTGTGTTCCGAATATTTTTCCGTATAACCAAACTCTGGAAACGTGGTTTATATAGACATTTTAGATTCGCGTTTTACGAAAAATGTAGAGTTTTATCGTTTTTTTTTGCACCGTGCATGCAATATAATCTATAAAATAAAGCAACAAAATGCACGTTTGTTAAAATAATATTTTAATTTTTATGATGACTTCTACATGTTTGGAAACCGAGGATTCATCTTCAGGAAGACGGTTGTAGGTACAGGTATGGTATAATTTGTTCACGTGACAACGGTAAAAACAGTCTTCCACCTACAAGACTGCTTATACCGTTGGCATTTAAACAGTTTAAACCATATATGTACGTGGTGCATTCAAGTTCTAAGGTCTCCTAATTTTGTTTCTCGGTAAGAAAGCAGGTAGAAACGTGAAAGTTGTTGGAGATGGCGTGGCTGTTCTTTAGGTTGGGTGATGCCAAATGGCAGCACTATCCTACCCGTTGAATGCTTGTGACGTCGTCGAGTGACAGTAGTGTTTTAGATACTTCAATGGCGACGTTTATGTTCGAAGAACAACGCGTGATTACCCGATTCCTCCATTTGCGTGGCATGAAACCCATCGGAATTCATCAACAATTGAGTGAGACATGCAATGATGGCGTTATGGACGTGAAAAATTTGCGTTCATGGGTACGACAGTTCAAAGAAGGCCGAACGTAGTGTGAAGAACCGAAGGAGCCTCGCCCATGCACTAGCCAGTGATCACAACGAACCCGTAAAGAAGCGTTTGCTGCGGCCATGTAATCACGGCGTCAGCGTTGTGAAAAATGTGTATGTCTACAGAGTGATTACGTTGAGAAATGACTGCATTTTCAGCTTCCTAGGATGAGTAAATTTTTTAAAATAAATTAGGAGACCTTAGAACTTGAATGCACTACGTACGTACAAACGTCCTCCTGAAGATGAACCTTCGGATTCCAGACATGTCGAAGATATCGCAAAAGCTAAATATCAGTTTAACAAAGATGCGTTTTGTTGGTTTATGTTGTATGAACATGTAGCTTATGAATTTATAATGTGACATGACTGCAAGTAACATTTCTGAATCGGTGAAATTTTAACATCGTGTTCTAATACGGAAATCAAATTTTTGTTTAAATTAAGGCTTTGACAGGCTTTATTGAGAGGTTTATTTTCTGAATTCTGGTAGAATATAATACATATACATAGGATTAAAAATAGTCATTGTGTGCGGGAATAAGAGAGAAAATTTATTGCATATCATTGAGCTATCCGTTTGTCATTTGAAAGCTTATGAGTTGCATGGAGGTAACATAATGTCACAACGTTCATTTGTTTCTTGGCGAACTGTCCGTATGTACAATCGGCGTAAAAACTTTGATTCTTTATTATTTTCCAAAGCACACTGCGTAAAGCTGACTACCGGGTAAGACGCTGACAAGAAGAAGGGGCATGAGAGACATTAATTATAATAATTCAGCTTTCAGTAATTAGTGCGTTGAGAAAATTTGGAGCTAATTTATAATTAATATAATTTGAAACTTATGGGAAGTTGAAAATTAAAGTGTTGTTTTGCAGGATTGTAATACATAAAATTTAATTTCATATTCTTTCTCTCTTCAACATTCTTGCATAGAAAACTCTATTCGAGGCTTATGTGTTATCATTTATTCTATTAGTAATAGAAAAAAATAACTTAAAATGCAGTCCCGGGTTTATTAAGTAGTGACCGGACTGCTGAGTAAAGTCATGAAGCCCTTCCTGTTACAGGGTGAGTAATTTCAGTATGTTGAAGGGTACATTCGGAGACAATATTAAACACTGCAGTTTGTTATGAAGTTAGGAGACAACTGAATGTTAGGAATTATTATTATTATTATTATGCACTTGTAATTATATTTGAGTGCCGCGGTTGTGAAGTTGGTTGAGGCACTGCGCTACAAACCGGAATGTCTAGGATTCGATTCCCGATGATGTCATTGGAATTTTTCAGTTACATAATCCTTCCGGCCGCACTATGGCCCTGGGGTCGACTCAGCCTCTAGCAGAAATGAGTACCAGGAATATTTCCTGTGGGTAAAGGCGGTCGGTGCATAGGGCTGACAGCTTTACCACCTTCATGTGCCGATTTTCTAGAAATCTGGGAGCCTCAACCTTCTGGAACCCTCAGAGCCTGTCCAGGCCTTAATGGGATTGCGTTTTACTAGTAATTATATTATAATAGCATTGCTACGTTTAATAACATGAATGTAGAACAGTACTCGTTCTTCAACGGAAGAAATTAAATTACAAGAGAGCGCAGGGAAATATTTTTATTTTAGTAGGGTGAAAGAAGTGATGAATACCGTCTACTAAGTTTATGCAAGGAATACTGGGCATTATTTAACCAATCAGCCAGTATAAAATTCAAGAGGGTACAACGACTGGACGTGTTGCTGGGATAAGTTACTGGAAAGCAGAAGAAAAATTTTTATGGGGAAAAATCATTGAAAAAGGAGTTGGTAGGTTTACGTTAATCTTATAGAAACGAACTGGGTGTGTGGCATGTGAAAGGAACTGGCTGAGAATCGTCTAAAAAAGGTAGGGTTTGATATTACCAGTGTTGAAATTTCGACTCCTGTTGCCCAACTTAACACAGACAACACCACACTAGTATGGTACTCGGGGTCATAAAATGAGGTAACTACTCATGCATCTGCCAGCGGAAGGCACAGAAAATTCTGAGTTATAAAACGTCAAAATATAGAGTAATTCGGTATAATTTCTTTTTCAAACATAAGAACTTTTTAAAATTTTTTACAGAAACTTTTTTATCTTACGTTTCATCTTGTCTAGAAAAGTAGCATAGATTTTGTTTATCGACGTGTTTTGTTATAACTAGCGTGCCCCTTTCTTAAAATGAGGGGCTGGTAGGTAACATATGAAGAAGTAAATTAACAATACGAAAAAATTAAGTTAAATAATTAGATACTGCAATAAAATGTTGCTATCCTATGTGCAGCACTGATGGTATATTCTTTCTTTGTTGTACTAATCTTTACCACATGTGGTTTCAGTGTCATATGCACTGGAGATTTCCATCCCATGGGCAGCAACATTCACGTACACGGCGCAACATATGGACTAGTTCAGAAAAATAACTCTGGCTGCCAGTTGTATTAACGCATTTTCGGGTCACTTTATGATGCTACTGACACAGATAACTGCTCTACATCTGAACAGTCGAGACTGATTAATTGCTGCATTGCCACGGCAGATGGCGGGCACTTCATTACTTTAATTTCATTTCCTCTCTTCACCACTGCTAGGGACTTCTCGGCGCTTGCCACCCTGGTTATCATCGGTAATATACTTGAACAGTTGGACGCTGGTGGTTCGGGAATAACAATGTTACCAACTGAACACCTCTTTCTCTCGTACATAGACACGCCTGCTGATTCACCTATGACGAATTAAAGTGGAGTTGTGTAGAAAAACGAAACTGAGAACGAGAGAGAGATAAACAACGCAGTCACAAGGGACGGAAATTCATTTAATTAAACGATTTGCGGTTTTATGTACCAATGAAAAACATTTTAAATTTTATTTTCTGTTTACGTAAATATGTGTTAATGCTCGTTCTATCGCCCAAGGCCTCCAGTACGTTCATATGAAGCAAAACACAGTAAAATAATGATAATTTTTAAATACTGGAATTCAAAATAACTGTGTACGTTCAGTACCTGAATGTTGTGTTTGTGATGGTATTGAGTGCCGCTAAATAACGTGTTGCAGTTACAATGTGTGCAGCGCAGTGAATGTTGTGGTAAATACCGTATATTCTCGAATCTAATCCGCGCACTTTTTACAGTTTTAGAGGGCTAAAAAATCAGGTGCGGATTAGAATCGCGTGCGGATTAGATTCGCGGTCGTGAGCTGGATTTTGGAAAAATAATAGAGCCCCTGTACGTGCCGTAAGAACAATACAATACAATAATTTATTATTTATAATATATTATAACATATTTATAATTTATTATTCATCAGACTCGCCGTCATCACTCATAACTGAATCATTATCCGTCACCCAGTCACCATCATCAGCTGTGGTGCGTTTGTACTGCTAGCAGTTAAATGGCAACTTCATACACGACGCGTTAGTCGGATAACGGTTAAAGCATTGGTAACATCCAATATTATTCAATCAGTCTGCCTTGTAGGCAAGGGGCTGTTGAAGGAAAGGTGAGGATTTGAACCGCGAACTAACTTTTTTTTTTCGTTTAAGAAACCGGCAAATACTAGTGCGGATTAGATTCGAGAATATATGGTATAAGTGTCGTTGTCGTCATTACCGAAGCTATAGCTCACTAGAATCTTTACTATTTAAAGACGACGATTAATGCGAAATAAATTTAAAACTTCAATTTGTAAAGGATAATAAATATATAAATTATTTTTCTCTCGTAAATAACCTGTCTCATAATGCTGTATCGGGTACTAAGCGATTTATTTTAGATTTATACAAAACACAGAATTATACTCTATGAGGGGAATGCAGTGCATATTAATGTTAAATCTGACTGTACGTAAAATAATCGCTGGGCGGTAAAGAGTTAATTTCTTTTATTTATTTATTATTTTTTTTTTTTTGCAAACTTTTTCTGTTCATGTCATGGCTCCGGAATTCGAATTTGTTTCCTCAGCAATTTCAGTGCATTATCTGCACATACAGGTGAATATTATTTTCATCTCATTTTACTCTTTCATATGTTAAGGTTTTTTTTGACATGTTTTAGCCCTACCTTTTGGCCACCTTCACGTAGTACATGTTACACGAAGGTCATACAGATTTAATACATAACATTGTCAATGGTAAATCGTAAAGTATAAATTGACGAGGAAAACCTATTTATGTATGTATGTATGTATGTATAAACGTAGGCGGTGTTATAGGGTAATACGTACAGGAACATTGTGTACGTTATACTTAGCTTTGTACTATTTACCAATAACGATATTATATTTTAACTCTATATGATTTTTGTGTAACATGTATTCCCTGAAGTTGGCCAAATTTTATGATCGAAACCATGTAGGAGTAACCGTTACATGTGAACTAATGGAATACGTTGAAAGTAAATTCACCTGTATATGTCTGCTGCATGGAAGATATATGACACTAAATATATTTTAATCACTTTTAGGCGCATTCACAAAATTCCGAAAATCGACTGTTAGCTTCGTCATGTACATCTGTCTGTCCTTCCGTCCACATGGTGTAACTCGGCTCCCGCGGGACGGATTTTCATGACAGTTTGATTCTTTTGGAAAATCTATCGAGAAAATTCAAGTTTCTGTGGAGTATTACAAGAATAACGGTTAAAGACCAATTTACATTTTTGATCATATTTCTCTCCATTCCCTTCTTAGAATGAGAAATGTTTGAGACAAAAGTTGTAGAGAAGATCAAAACAACATTTTATGTTCTGTAAGTTTTTCCGAAGATCGTGCCGTTTATGAGATAATGTGACAAAATGTGGTAGAACCAGACAGACCACAGATGGCTATACGGCGCATGCGCTCTGAACGCTGGATGTCTAAGTTCACGGGCACTACTCGGAGTATTTGAGACTTACTGCATTTCCAAGCAATGGTTACACGAACGTGTCTCAGTATTACGTTTATACCTACATTGCACCTCTTGAATTTCGCATCTTCGTTGTAGACCTCTCTTTGTGTTCCTTCTGGTATCGCTTTCTTTGCTGGAACCTTAACCCATTGTACTAAAATTTATTGGGACTCAGAGCGTTGCTGCAGATGTAAGCCAGTCTGCTGTACTTATAAGTCCTGTAATTCCTTTTGTCCACTGCCTGTGTTGATTCGAGTGAAGCTTGAGACCTTCTTTTTGCATATTGTTAGTGATTAAGTCTCTGTCACCCTCCACTGGACTGTACTAGTGTAGTGTACCAACACCTTAACCCATTAAATTTCAATGGTTATTATATGTGCAAAAAGAATTAACGATTAACCACTTGCATTTTGCCGACGGAGTATATAATTTTGTGTTTCTAAAAACAAACAGCCATTATTTCCCATAAGAAGTTTAACCAACGTGTAAAACCCATAGTTTTAAACACGATTTGGACTACTTCGAACGTGGTGTATGGCTGATTAGATTTCCTCCTTCGAACTTGACCATCGATGACGAATATCAATAAATTTAATGATCCCGATTTACTTGTACTGATCGTAGAATTCACAGTTCTTAGTACTGCTTCGTTAGTCACCACTTACAGCCTCTTGAGTGCCCCTCATATTATTCCCTTAAAACTCATGCGACTTAGCATACATGCCTATCAGACTGAATAAGAAGACCTAGTCAACAATGTACAAATAGTTAATTTGGTCTGTGAAGAAATCACAAAATTAAAATTTTAAAATTTTTGGTTCGAATGTTGCAGATCTTCACACCTCCGATCAACTACAAACTGCCACCATTCTGAAATTAATAAACCTTTCTCAAACTTCTAACGCAAATACGGTAAAGTTTTCTCTGTGTGTTAAGTACCACACTATGAGGTTAGGTGTATGTAATTGTGATATAGCTACATTCCTGGTTATGACACTATTCAGAGGGGGATCGTCACTTTCATGCTCTGGCCGATTTATCTACAATCTTCATTATATATGAGGCTGGGTGGGCTCCAGGGATATTATAGTACATAAATGCGAAGAAAAACTCTTGGACTAGGCCATAATTAATTCTGATCACCCAAGGTCCATCCCATAGTGGATTCACTACTCCATCTGAGCTGTCTGTTCTTCAAACTAGCAGCGGAGTGTTGCGAAATATCACAATATTGGAGCTTCCCAATTAACAAACATAGCTGTAACTCATATGGCATTCTTTAGTGAAAGAGGAAATCGTGTACATTAAAGGCTGTCGCTTTACATGCCAAGCAGGCATACAAAGAGTTCGACCTCGGCGCTAGAAGCGGGTGGGTAATCATAAGGTTTGTCATCCCTGTTGTGTTTTCAAAGATAAATTGGGATTGTGTGTATACTTGTCTGACACAACTATAAGGTGGAAGATGTATGTATATTTATTACATAAAATCAACTACATGTTTC
>Ga0123357_10008166_pt1 | contig 13042 bp, 15 predicted proteins | sample TergutEmb28metaG_FD_89873 | JGI IMG/M metagenome (GOLD analysis project Ga0123357, IMG submission 89873) | Embiratermes neotenicus P4 segment gut microbial communities from Petit-Saut dam, French Guiana - Emb289 P4 | ecosystem: Host-associated > Arthropoda: Insects > Digestive system > Gut ...
AGCACAAACAACAGCAATTGCCAATTTAAAACCCCAGCATCTCTCTGTTCTTGGACAGGTGTGTTGCTCAAAAATAGAATTCTCCTACATATACTGTACTACACAGATTCACATATCCCTTTAACAAAGGTGCCTGATTCTGAACAGGTCTGTGAGATAGGGATTTTACTACAAGCACAATACAACAAAACAGAATGTCAGTTACTTTGTCATTACTGTCAAGGATTATTTTTAACACTACTTATAAGGAAATCAGTACGCCAACAACTTAATTATCATGTCATCAACAGCAATCTTGTTAAACTATAAGGAGAATTATCAAGGACATATTTTTCTCATATGCTGTTTTGTGACACAACAATTTTTGCTTGATGTGCACCTCTGAAAATTCACAATATTGCTTGTGATGGTTTTTGTAAAACATAATTTATAGTCATAACTTTCATAACAGTTTGCAGACAGATCCAAAGGGACATTCTGTATGCGCGCGCACGTGCCCACACACACACACATACACATCTAGATTCTTTTCTTTTTCAATATAATGACAATAGGAACTATATTTGGAAATATAGCTGACCCAATAAAATTCCATAGTCACACCAATAAAAATGCTTAACAAGTTCAAGATTTCTATACTGGTACTATCATCAACCTTCAGTGGCTGAATAGGAAAACATTTGCCACTAAAAGCAACACTTACAGGACCAAAAGGGACAACATAGTCCCACTCAGGTGCAGAAACAGGCAATTAAAATGAAAATAACTTCGGCCATCACTGGCTGTGTCGGGATTTAAAGGCCTGCCAATAAAGGTTAATTAACATGTATAAACAAATTACATCCATAAATATCCTCTCACTTTGCGTAAAAACCCTCACTGCAAGTGTAACCTAACTTTACATTCCACCTGTCTGTCACATGATTATAGCTGCAACATACAAAACAGCAGATTCGATGCTAGCATTTCAACCTCTCTGATTGCAGGACCTTGCTCTGCACATTTACAATTTCATGACTTTTATGACATCAGGCCACGCTCACTAACAAAATGCAAGAGACTTTATAAAAGTAACCATTCTATACATACACCTTGGTGCAACATTCATTTCTTTATGCTTCTTGGCCACTGCAGTCACGTAGTAATAGATCCTCTGGCCAACCTCTCCTTGAGGATCCAATGGAAATACATACAGGAACTCTGTTAGTCCACTCAGACACCCAGCAATTATTTGATATTTGACAGCAGATGCAACAGATGTCTGCAATTACAGAAAGAAAGGCATATGTGAAACTCGGAAACCTTTCCAGTTTTATTTAAGGTGTCACTAAAATCACATTAAATAGTCAGTTTTAATGGCTGGCAATCTACACCTACAAAATCTAATATCATTACTACAGAGTATCTTGCTAAACTTTGCCCTCAGTACAGCAGCAGTGGTGACAGCTGTACTGCAAGCAAAGCCTGAATCTACCATGAATTTAGAGTCCATACTACCAATACAGTTCAACTTGACATATTTCATAGAATAGCCTCAAAATGCTAACCTCAGCTAAGCTTTTAGGCAACCCTTGCACCTTCTGCAAATTTTTCTTGAAAAATAACAGAGCTCATTTTAAAACACTGGCAGTTTCTCCTTTAAAACTGTCTTTCAGTTCTTAAAAAATAACAACTGTCCTACATTTTATCTTATTCTGTCAATTCCTTGAATAATGGTGTACAGATTCATTTCACATAATGGTCGAAACTTGTATCTTCAAATAACGTGAAACCCATTATTTTACAAGCATTCACCACACTTTAAGGTGACATAAAGGAAAGTTCACAAAACAGACAGTAATTTTCATAACACCAACACATGTTAATCTGTTTAGATTCCTACCTAATGTGAATCACTCATCATTCAAGAATACTACTAGTTTTTGTATCTTATTTTTGTCCAGCACTGAATACAAGATATGATATTTTTCTACTCTCGACGTATTCTCCTTTTATAACACACGGCTGATGCATAATTATTTTTTTTACAAAACTCTCTGTGATGTTTATTACCTATAACACGTACTTCAGAAAATTACTGCTAATGTGAACATGCCCTGCTCAAAGGAAAACATTTTTCCCACGCAATCATATGCCCTACATGCAAGCCATCACACAAATGAGCTTGACAGACAATTTGCAGCATAATTAACATCATATAACACAGCCAACCAACCCTGCATCCCAGAGCCTGTATGTATCCCGGTTTGGTAAGACAATGAAGATAAGGTCTGCAGTACTTTGTATGTATTTTTTCAGAAGATGTGAGCTCACCTTGACACAAAACAAACATCTAACTAAGAATATATGAATTTACCTGCTCTTTCAGCTGATCGAGATATATTCTGCGAAGAAAGTTCGTTTCCTCCAGTTTTAAGTACTCTGGATATTTATGTACAATTACACCCAGTATATGAAGATGTTTCTGTACCACTGAAACAATAAATTTCAGAGTACTGCAGTTGCTTTTACAATTACACTAATAGTTCTGCCATATTACTTCTACTGTATTTAAAGATTTTCAAAAAGATGTTTATTATTCTCTGTGATTATGTAATAAGCATAACACAGAGTCAGCAATGATATCAGCTCTTATCTATGACAGCCTTATCTAGTTATACAGGGACATTAATCTATCTGACTGCTGTTAATGGTGACTTTCAACAGCTTCCGTAACTTATAAAACTTCAATGTGCAATAAAACAATGCATTTGTTTGACATGACATGTGTCTTGTGAATCAGATGAAAACATTTCATTAAACTCTTGGCACATGATGAATGATGTGTTTGTTATGCATACAGTGTAAGCCAATGATAACATTTCCAGCGTATTCTTTAAATATGGCAAGTAAAAACTTAATACTAACTGTAATATATTGAACTAAAACATGTGATACCTGAGACATGACGAACAGCGATAGTTTGAGCACTGTGCTGCCCGCCATCACACAAAACACTCTCAGTCAAGCAGTAATGTGAGTTATAAGACAAAATAATGTCCCTGTGTAATGAATTACAGTTATGTATCAGCAGTATCCAAATCCTAGTACAAATCCACATTTAGAGGAAGAGGAAAGGATTAACATGTTAAAGCCTTTACTCTCTCCCCATGGAGTGTAATTTTCTGACCAAATGTTAAGTTTGAAAAGAAAGGTTTGGTTAGTCATATGCACAGCATTAGTATCAATCAGTTAATTTATGACTGCACAATCTGACATATTTTTGTTGCTTGAAAATTAAAATCCTTCCCTACCACCCCTGCTCTACCAAACGAATTCATCAATATGCTGCCTGCCTGCCCGCCCACCCGACAGCCTGCCTGCTTGTCTGTCTGTCAGTAGGTCGGTCGGTCAGGCAGTCAGTTTTCTGGTTTTTGTACCCCTAGTTGCTGGTTTATTGCATCATCTGATGCTAAATTCCTCTGCTTCCTAACCCTCTCCACTTCCTTTTCCCACTTTACTTCAGGTCATTCTCATCACTGTCTTCCTCCCTGTGACCAAGTCATTATTTGCTTAGGCCATCCTCCATGTGTACTATGTGTTCATACTATTGCAACACATTGTTTTCTATTACTTCCACAACTGTTTGTGTTAGCCCCATTTTTATCCGACTACTTAAATTCTATCTTTTAGTAGTCTGCAGGTCCTTGCACCTCTTCTCCAAAAATCCATTTCTATTCTAACAGTTTCTTCTGTAACTTGTAAGCTCCATGTCTGACATTCTTCTATTAATTTTTGTCATATATTCTGCATCATCTTTATCTTGAGCTACAATAACCTGGTCATCTGCATAAAGATATGATGTATTGTTTCATTCCCTGTTGGTAGTCCCATACTTTTGCACTTTTTGTTCCTCTTATACTGCACACTTTCTAAGCAAACAAAATAAGGATGGTGATAATCCATATCCCTGTTTTAATCCTTTATTTGTTCTAAAGCCTGCTGATTTCATGTTTCCAATTTTCACTTGTGCCTCATTCCTGGCATACATTTTTTTAATCAATACTAAAATTTCCTGTGCAATCCCCAATTTTCTAATCACAGGACATAGCAGTTTCCTTGGTATCATGTCGTATACCTTTTCCAAATCCACAAAACCATTATGAGTTTCTTTACTCCTTTCTCTTTTTTCTGTTATTAATTGCTGGAGACAGAATATACTATCTGAACAAGACTTCCCTGCTGTAAATTCCACTTGTTCCTCTGATACCTTTTCTTTCATCATATTCTCCATTTTGTTTTTTATTATTCTGATAAATACTCTTCCAATACAATTTATAACACTTATACATCTGTCACTGTTACCTGTAAACTTGTCATCCCCTTTTTTATATGTAGGGCATATTTATGCAGAATTCCATTCTTGTGGCATATCTTTTCCTGAGAATATTTCATTAAACATGTCTGTTAGGAAGGAAATTACATTTTTCCCTCCATATTTGAGTAGTTCTATTGGTATATCTTCTGGCCCTGGAGCTTTATTGCTTTTTGAAAATTTTAAGGCTCTTGCAACCTCTCTGTCTGGTGCTACCACCTGGTTCCTCTCTGCTACATTTTGTATTGGGTCCAATTCTATATACTTTTCTCACTTTTTCCTGTAGCAGCTCTCTTCATTTCTACTTTTACTTTTTTCTTTCTGTGTTATACTCATTTCTATTTTCCGATGACTTAGTGGCCATAGTCCTTAGAAATAGCTTTTTCTTTTCACAAACTACTGTTTCCAAAACTGCATGTATATACAATTGTTTTCTGTATTTCCCCCTCACCTCAATTTCTTCTCCTAATACCACTCTTGCTGCTTTCTGTAATTTTCCTTTAAATATCTTTAGCTCTCTTCCATGCCTCCTCCATATATTTTAATATACTTCCGTACCCTTGTTTTATATAACTATTTCGTACTTCCATCGTGAAATAAATGTAGTTTACAGTTCACTTTTACCTTCCTTACCTCTCTTATGCACAAGGCATACACTTTTTGCTTTCACCATATAATGATCTGTTCTACATTCTGGTCCTCTGTATGCTCCAACATCTATCACAATACATCTCCTATTTTGCTTCATTAATACCAGTATCAACATAGATTTGAGTTTTCTAGTATGCTATTCCCATTACACAAATTAATTTATGTTTAAAAAAAATGTTCACAACAGCCAAATCCTCTTTGTTGAACAATTCTACTATTCTATCCCCATTATAATTTTGCTCACCTTCCCCATTACGTCCAACTCTCCTGTTACTTGTTTTGCTTTTCACTTTGCCAGTTAAATCACCTACTATTATGAGTTCTTGTCCTGATGTAATTTTCCTACTTATTACTCGTATGTGGTAATAAAAGTCATCCTTTTCTCCAGCTTTAGCATCCTCATTTGGATCATGCTATAATGACCACTTCTATATTGTATACCTTTATAATCATCTTCAGGATTCTCTTATTTATTTCTTCCACCATTATAATATTTTTCTGCCATTTGCTCTTTACTGCAATGAAGATGCCCCCTGTTTGCTGTATTGCCTTTCCCAATGCCACTCCATATGTGAATAAATTTACCTTGTAACTCACTTTCTGTAATTTTTTTCTAAGTTTCCATTACCACAGCACCATTTAAATTACTTCATTCCATTTCCTTAAAAACTTCATCATATTTAGTTGTTAATCCCTGAATGCTATTTATACCTATATGCAGAATACTTTTTCAAACTCACTTTCAATTCTAGTTGTTCCTATTTCGCGTTTGCTTTTGACTGAGGTACATAGCAACTCTTCTGTTTTACAGGACGGGTTGCCAGCCCATTGCAAACTCCTGATAACCTGCAGGGCCAGTGGGTTACTTCTTAGTCTGGCTTCTCCCCTTTGACCTCTCTGGTATGAGAGGCCCTGCTAGTAACTATGCTATCGCTGGCACAGCCCTCAGGATCATTTGAAGCACACAAACCCTTTGCCACAACAAAGTGAGCAATCCAATGACAGGTCTGAATTACATTCAAAAGTAAAATCCTGATGAATTCATTAGTCCAAAACATGTCACTGCAAGGGTCACTAGAAAAAGTCTTAAGACCTACAGATGAACTGACATATCCAGAAGGTAACTTGCCATTATAATAGTACTACCTAAACAGCTCAACAACCACCTATCACAGACAGAGAAAATTCAGCCATATCATTCATTACGCTGCATTTCAGTCTTAAGGTTTCACATGCTCTGAATGCTATATTTCCTAATCAACAGACTGGAAAATGTGGCCTAATAACCTAGTCTCTGAGAAGTCCAGATCTTACACCAGTACACTATTTCAGTTCGGCATACAAGAAAAACATTGTTTGCATTGAAAAAATCCAAGGTCACTTGCAAAAAAGATAATTTCCTCTGCTGTGGTGACAACAACTCCATACATGCTTCATTTTACCTGGGATTAAGTTAAACACTACTTTAATGGCAAGCAGGGACACAAACATGGCTCATACTGAGAATTAATTAGGATGTCAAAAAACTTTCTCCAAGTTTTATATAAAAAGAGGACTTAGGTTTCTTCATATTCCCTGATTTACTGTGTCTTGGAATGTTGGGGGTTCTTTTCCAATGACAGTATCTGTATGACTCACTTCCATGCATCTATGTTACAACATTTGTTTCTTGCATCAAATACCATAAACCATGCACCAGCACCTGACCATATGCTTCAGGTACTGTCATGTACAATTTGTATGGGCAACTCAACAAAATTACATAAATAATAGACTGAATATCATGGTAATTACTACTATCAACTGTATGCAATTACTCAGTTTCGTGCTGCATTTGTAATTTGTAATGCATTGATAACAATTTGTATAGCAGCATTAGCCACTTGTTTGTCGAGATATTTGCCAAAGCAACACAGTTTGTTTCAGTTTTGTGAAGTCATTTTACCTTTAGCTGGCATTGCCCTGCTTCTGTTACTCTTGAATGGCTCAATCAATTTGTTGAAGAGTTCATTTACATTCAAATTGTCATTCCATGGACCATTCTCTAGGATAGACTGGATGACATCAAAAGCTTTATCTTTTTCCTCTGCCTTTTTCTCCAGTAATATACAAGTCTTGCATAAATCCTATTGTAACAAAACCAAATAAATGACTATATGTTTGCAGAACATCTGATCACACACCACAGGAATGCAGCTGCCACTGCTGTTTCACAGTTCAAGATCTTGGCTGAGTGACACCTAGTCTAAGTGCTTTATGCTTTCTCTCAATCCTACCAAGAAAATTCCAGAACAGTACTTTAAAATGGGCCATGACTGCTACCTCTCACTACATTCAATAACATCCTGGCATTCCCAATGAAAGCTACAACAGTAGCAAAATATTAGTTATTTCAAAATCTTCTAAGTAACATCACTACATCTAAAACACCAAAAAACACACAGATTTACTGAAACTTGCATTGCCTTAATGGCCACAAATCTATAAGATCTAAACAGGAGACCTCAAAGGCGCATGGAAAAAGAAAATCCCTTAATTAACCTTTCAAAGCCTACTGGTTATTTGATACTCCAACAGATTTAACATTCAAAAATTGTACATGTTGCATCCACCCTCATGGTATTTATGTGTGTTGTATTTATCTCAGAACAGCAACTTTTGCCCTATACAACATCAACTAATTAGTTTTTATAGCTGAGATTAAAAGTATCTTGGCGACGTATGAACTGGAACTTTATATATAAACAATTTATGCATCTTCCTTAAAGGGTTAAAATCTAGGCTTAATAAGAATCAAAGTAAAATACTGCCACAGGTGAGAAGTTTGACAGTGTATAGCTATAACATAATAAAAACAACACTACAATGCATATTAGGTTTCAACCACAACCACAGACAAGTAATACTAAAAGACTTCTTGAGAGTTTAGGCTTACTTGCTAATACACAAGATCCAGAGTAAATCATAACTTTCCATGCTTTCTTGATAATTTACTGATTCAAGTTATAATTCCGATAAAGTAATAGCAAACACAATGAAGCATAAATCTCACACCTTAATTTGCACAACATGAGGTGACATTCTTTCTTTGAAGGCATCAATTAACACTTTGAGCAACTCAAATGATTCCTTGATAGCATCACTGAAGGCATCTTCCTTCATTACTTTCTGGATGAACTGTAAAATCCCAGTCTTCTTATCAAATAAAATTGTAAATGCGCCATCTGAAAAACAGTAAATTTTAGCAAAACTGTAAACTTTTTAAAGCTAGTGAAATACAGTTAAAAGAAACACATCTGGAAGGGTGACACCATGACTCAGGCAATTAGTCAGCAGCATCTCACTGTGGAGGCTTAGGTTTGATCCAAAACCAGTCTATGTGGTGGTGGACAGAGTAGCACTGGGACAGGCTGTCCTCCGAGTACTTTGGTTTTCCTGTCAGTATTGCTCCACCATTACTTCAAACTCATTCATTCATCAACCATGCTATATAATCTCAACATGTGACAGGACAATTAACTCAAACATACAATTAAAATAATTTTTTAAATAATGATGATACCTTGTGAAATGACTTTGCCAATTACAACAGATGAAGGAACAAAATTATTAACATGTGAAGACACAGGAACCCAAAGATAAAATACCTGTGCTTAATTAAGCACTTAACCATCCAAGGCAGCAGATCTGCACAAATTCTTAACCTCAGTACATGGATGGTGGTAAATAGTCAACTTCATGTTCCAGTCTCTTTAACCCTGAAGAAACAGCCCTTGATAGTAGAATGTGAGGGGCCCAGAGTAGTCTAGACATGTAGCAAAAGGAAAGACACTTGTTCCTAACCCATATTATTAATCAGCAATGAACCAAACTACAATAATGATCATAATTTTAAAACATTATGACTGATACATCGTAACACCTAAATCAGTATAATGACTATACTACATCTTGGATGACTGACTTCGATTTCCTGCAGGGATAACAATTTTTTTACTTGTTGCAAGTACATTACTGTTTCCAAGGGCTGCTTATCAGAGGCAAAGATGCCGGGTTTGCACCTGTCCACTCACATTACTGCAGTTTAGATTATGAATCCATGGATCTTCACATACAATCCCCCATGCACCTCCATAGCTTGGGAATAGAACAGAATAGTGAGTAAGTTCGAGCCCTTCAATGCTGATGCACCAGGCCTTTGGACAGGCCCTTTGTGCCCCATAATCTGATGTCCAAGTCACAGGAGCCCTGTACCTTTTTTGAAGTTCCAGATAGCCCCCAGACTTATACTCCAACATCCTCTGGGTCCAGGAAAAAGGAGCCCAAGGCTTTACACTCACACAGAATGTGGGCTGGGGTGTCCTCCTCTGCTTCACACCTCCTACATAAGGGACTATTGATCAGCCCCATTAAGTAAAGATGTCTTTTCAGGGTGTTAGGTCCAGGAAGGAAGCCAGTAACAACCCTGGATTGTGTCCTGTTAAAGGACAGTAGCCTGGTCTTTAGGTGGACTAGAGCCCGAAATTAGTTTTCGAGCCTGTTTCTGGGTGCTGATAAGACACTGTCATATGCTGGTTGTCCATCTAGCATTTTATCTTTTTTCTCATATTCTGCATAGAGACCCCCCAAGGCCAGTCCAGGTCCAACAAACTGGTGAACAGTAACTATATTGGGAGCTATTTGGCAATTTCAGTTCCTTGTACCTCAGAATGTCCAGGGACCAAAAACAGTCCCACAGAATGCCAGGTGGAAATGTCTAACACCTTTTGGCACTATTGTACCAATGGAGATGTTGTGGCCGCCTGAAGGGCTTTCAAAGCCACTTGACTGTCACACCCAATACTAACATATTTCTCTGGCCTAGTGTGCATTTGAATTTCAAGAGCATAGGCCAAGACAGCAAATATCTCAGCCTGGTAAACTGTAGCATACTTTCCTAGAGATGCTCAACATTCTTGCCAAAAATTTCCCATACACTCCAGCCCTGGATCCCCCCCACATCCTGGCTTATCTGTATACCAGACGAGCTCCTTAACTGCGGAAGGCGCCCCAGGTCCTCTGCTCCACTCTTATGTAGTCTCCATAGCATGGGGCTTAAGTGCAGTGGCAATTTGTTCTACGGCAGAGGCTCTTGAAGAGTTTTTCAGTGGCATATCACTTTAACAATTTCAATGTACCACCAATAACTTTTTTTTTTTATTTAAATAAAAATGCTGAAATTAGAAAGTCTGGTTGACACTGGGGAAGAGTTATATAATGCTGCACTCCATGTTGAGTATTAGCATATATATGTTAAGCTACATATGTCTGCTTTTCTTTTTGTATGATTTTTATCAAAGCCCAGTACCAGTCAACAATGCTTGGCGTGCCATTAATGGTACGCGTCCCTTATCACCTTGTGGGCATTTACTCGGTTGGCATTCATACATATCCTACCTACACTCACTTACCGATATCTGTACGCTCCCGCTCGTCTTCAAAATACCTTTTAATATTAGCGATGTTACTTTTCGCCTCACTGTATTTATTACAGTAATTTGCAGAAACGCAGCTGTTTATAACTTCCACAAAATGAATCAATTCGCTCCCCATGCTGCAATACATTCAAAAGTACCCACCACACCTCTACCCAGCGCGGTCTTATCACTGAAGAACCATTCCTCACTTCGCGATTATGACCACCAGTTCGGACGGTAATACAAGACGATCTGTGGTAATCATGCTGCACACAGTGACGTATTCCAGCAGCAACACTTTTGTGAAGTTGGTACTAGTTCCCCACAGACGAAACAGGTATATTTCTTTGATCAGGATTGCCAATAGCAATAACAATACCCACCACCGTAATGGGACTTTTGAGGCCTTGACTGGACTGATTTCTAATCTGATTACCGACCTCTACTTTTGGTGTCACATGATGACGACATCGTAAATGGCATGTAGTTAAGGAATTCGACAGCACAGATCATCTGACCACGGTGTGAACAGATGTAAACACGATGTAAGGTGTGGTATGTGGAAGCCATATTACAATCGTGCATTCTGTTGAAAAATGGCGCTTTTGGGATAAATATGTTACGAAAATTGTGGTGTAGTGTATGTGCAGAATATTTCCACTCGTAGAAAAAGGTATGCTTCCAGGAATGACAATTCGGTTTGCTTTATTATGCGTTAGATGGCATAACCTTATAAATTGGTAAGGTCAAATTCATTAAGTATGTCGTCTATGAACGAAATCTGTGAAGTTTTGTGCCTGAAATGAGTATGTTATTTAACAGGACATTAAATGGAGAATAATCCCGGAGACAGTAGCAGTGAATCTGATATAACAGATCCCTGGTCAGTAATTGACAGAGATTCTTGTGAACCAGAGGACATACTAGTTGACAGAGTTGTTAAAGACACGGATAGTATTAGTGGCGAGCCTAGTGACGGAGAATCACTTGAAGTTATAGATGAAGAAGAAAAGCACGAAGATGAATGTAAGTAGGTAATAATTAGTATTTAACAGTTTTTACTGTGTAACTGGTATTTTCACTTAGCGTCATGTATACAACTTTCCTTGCAGATATAGATGCTGACGTTGCGAGGGATGGCATATCCATCATAAGTGAAAGTGAAAGAAGTAATGATTTGGAACAGCCACTGTCTTTGGCCGTTTCCAAGGAAAAGAAGTATCTGCATCACCCAAATACATACCTAAACACTCGCTTGAATGTACTGTTAGCATTATCATTTGCTGCTGTAACTGGTCTTGGTTTGGGACACTTTCTAGGTAATTCTGCTGTTTACATTGACAGATTATGTGAGTACTGGTAATTTTTTGTTTTTCTGATTATGATCGTATTGGAGGAGTAATGGTGTACACACGTAGTTTATTATTGTGATCAGTGCCCATGTCAATAAAGAACTATTTTTAGTTATAAATTGAATAAGAAGTGTTTTATCAAAATTTCATGGGAGTAAATTAGCTTTAAACCATTTATTTTGTTATAATACAGTGTAGATACCATTTTTAAAATGTGTGGGATTAGGATTGATAACTACTTCTCAGCAAATAAAAAGTTATTTGTTAAAGAAGGAAGTACAAAGTTTGCAGAATTGATCTTCGTGGAATACCATTTTTATTTCTCCCCAGTTATAGAAGGTATTATGATTAAAATCCATATTATATGTTATCCATCTTTGATACCTATCTTTGAGGTACGGTTTAAATATGGTATTGGCTTTGCCTTTTATTCCAATGACATGGTGGCTGACATAGGTACAAGCTTTTTCAAGATCACAGAAGTTACCTTACACCATTGGTTTATTATTGAGAGCTTTTAAAATTTCATTCATTCATTTGTAAGTAGCCTTTTCTGTTGCTGACTTTATCCTAGATCCCAATTGTTCCTTTACTAAAATGCTATTATTTAGACATTCAAGAAGTATAATATGTGTAACCTTTTCAAAGACCTTTGAAAATGAGGTTATTAGAGATGTAGTTGTGTAGTTAGAAATGTTATTTGTTTTGCGTATTTAAACAATGGTTGTATTACTGAGTATTTTAGATGATTAAGGAAAATTCCTGATGATAGCAGTTTTTTACCTATATGGTTTAGAGGTGAACTGATGAAAGGAGAGCTTATTTTCAGTAACGTTGTGGAAATTTCATCGTATCCAAATGTATTATTGGATTTAGAGCTGTAATAATTGTCTCAATTTCTGTAGTTGATGTATGCTTAAGTTTTATGTTTGGGATGGGGTTATTAAAAGTTGTGACAGGTGGTGTATAAGATTGTTGTTGTTGTTGTTGTTGTTGTTGTTATTATTATTATTATTATTATACGATATGGATGTCTCTTGTCACAGGCCTTTTCTCCCTGGTACTTCCCTTGAACCAGCGGTGATCCCCACTGCTCAGGCTTCAAGCTTCACACTGCAGTACTTTCCATATTATGTGTGATGTTCGAAGTATAGCTGTCTTTTGTAGTGAATCTATCGAATGTTTTCCTGGTACAGTTTCCACATTTTTCCTTAAGCTTCTCGTTACTA
>Ga0123357_10008167_pt1 | contig 13042 bp, 14 predicted proteins | sample TergutEmb28metaG_FD_89873 | JGI IMG/M metagenome (GOLD analysis project Ga0123357, IMG submission 89873) | Embiratermes neotenicus P4 segment gut microbial communities from Petit-Saut dam, French Guiana - Emb289 P4 | ecosystem: Host-associated > Arthropoda: Insects > Digestive system > Gut ...
CTACTCAACTCAGGGTTAATGACTCTATTGTGATAGCCAGGTCAGTTTTCAGCTTTTGGGGATTCGCTACCCTCTTTTCAGACATGACCAGCAGCAGCCACGAATGCACAAACATGGGGAAAGCAAAACGACTCAAATTATGATGGCAACTGTACGTCACGTGACTTCCAGTTCGGGACTTAGAAAATTTCAGGCCGATGGATTTTTGTTGGACTGAGTGTACAAGGAGTAATGAGTAGAACAGAACCTGTGCATAGACGATCTGCTACATACTGAAAAAAAGAAGTACCGTGTGAAACACTCCACTGTCAAATCCTAACTGTCCTTTCCCATATTTCAGTTGTCAAAGAGAAGTTTAAAACATTTTAAAACATATACGTGTAGGAATGAAAATAAATGAAGATGAACTGCCTGTTCTTGTCATTCCTGTACATGCACTGCTTTGTTATTTAATGCTAATCACAGGTGAAAACAATGCAGAAAAAGGGTGATGGTCTTTTTGGACATGATGTTGTGTAGTCAGGTAGACAGATATGAACATTATAAAAATATGTTACTTCCATCTTCAGGGTAAAAACTGTGAGCAGCAGGTTCATCCTAAATATTGTTAAGCACCTACCACATTACATAAAATCACATTCCATGGACACAGCTTTCAGAATCTCAAACTTCACTGTTCAGAACGAAGTTAAAGAATTTAATACACAAAATGTTCTAACGTACATCATCACACTGAATATAGCACTTTCAGAAAGTCATATAAACCACACTTTCAGAGGGGAGGGGAGGTTAAAAAAAAAAAAGAGCATAGAACTTTTAGTGATGTTTTTCACTTATATTCGTTTTTATTTGAAATGTGTGATTAATGCTGACATTCTGAGCCTGCATTCTGTGGTCTCCAGGGGGCAATGCTGTGTACTCTGATGGGACGGTCTGAATGCAGACATACTGCCTCCACCTTCAAGAACACAGCATGTCACAAAACTGAACATCACAATCTAAATCTTCTACATGCTGAAAAGCCCAGAAACTTACAATATTTTGAGCTTATTTCATGAAGGGAGTAAGTGTTTTGTTTTCGGTTTCACTACTCAATGTTAAATGCTTGATGAATAAAGGTACATTTATCATGCTTTGCACTCTTACTTACACTAGTTATGTTCTCATAGTCCAGTGGAGAGTTGACACGAATTCTGCCAGTCAGATCTTCAATCATGAAAGCATCATATGTGTTTCCATCCACAATGCTGTAACTCACAACAGATGCTGCAGCAAAGAAATAACAATTAATCAACCATTTCTTAAAAAACCAGCAAAGAACACATTTCAAGTTAAAGCATTGCCGGAGGTGAGATAAAGGTTCAGTCATCACTTTCACGTACAGTATTATTTCAGTTCAGTTGTTTGATGCTGCCAGCATCTCAGACTTTACAGCATTATGACACAGAAATGATGTGGAAGGAAACAGTCATATCTTAAGGTACCAAACCAGCATCTGCCTGCAGTAACTGAGGAAAGCTGGTGTCATAGGTGATACCTAAACCAGTCACTACCTGAATAAATGTTTACAGCATTAGCACTACACCGATCTGTTTGGTATCTGCTTAAAGTGCTTTCATATTCATATTAGCACTCTTCCCAGTGACTTACAATCGGAACCTAATCAATTAATACACGTTCTTCCTTACATAATATTTTTTATCTCCAGTTTAAATTTGAACATACATAAACTGGGCCACAATCTATGGCCTTTAAAATCGTCATTACTCTTAAATCAGCTTCACTGCTGTCACTAACAGAACACTATGCAAGTTACAACGCAATTCTCCTCATGTATAAATCCTACAACACTTGAAATAAGGAAACCTAGCAGTCCCGTGATGAAACACAAGACTTTCCACTGCAGAGTTCCCAATCATACATCAGACCTGTGTGTGAAGGGAAAGTATTGACCTCTACTAAGGACAGAACTTCAAAAAATGTTAAGACTACTATATCCCCCCAGTGGTTCAAAGCCCCCATTAAGCTGTAGGTCCCTTATGCCATCAAATCTCACAAACCCTCAGGGATAACAGTAACCACAATATGGGTGTACACACCTCAGACATTGATTGTACAGCCTTGTCTGGGTGGTATAGCCCAGATAGATCCCAGTATGAGACACTAATGGTGACCCAGGTTCTGTTCTTCACATGGAGGAAAGGCAGCACCAGCTTGGATAAATTCTTCAAAAGTCTTACTGCATTTCCATTTTATGACATTCATGCAAAAAATTTAATTAACTTTCAGATTTGTATGCAAACCAATGTTTGCATCTGAAATCTCTAGCATTACCAAACTCAGCACTAATACCAATGGTTTACCATGTCCATGCTGTACAGACAGCAGCTGAATAAGAGTTGAGTTACAAGCCATATCTTTAGCCATTAATTCAAAACTATTTTAACCATTTTCATTACAGAGTTTTCCATCTAAATACTACATAACATGCTGACCTGTATCATTATCCAAAGCTTTCACTTCTGTGACCTGAGAATTGATATTGGCATCTTCTCGTATTGCCTCCGCAACATATACTCTCTGTGTAAAGCGTGGTGCATTGTCATTTTTGTCAGCTATTTCAATACGAAATACCTGCTGACCAATGTTGTGACGGCCATCTGTGTGCAATGCTGATGGCGAATTATCTGTTGCATATACTTTCACATTATAAAAAAACCTCTCTTCACGGTCAAATTCCTGCCTGGTTGTAATGTTTCCAGTCTTAGAATCAATTTGGAACAAATCTGTGTGGTCTGCCAGCATGTACGTTACCTGCAACAAGATATCAACTTTAAATGCATGACACAAGCAGTGAGTTACTCAAGCATAAATACAACTTGAGTCTGTCAACATCAGTGCCAGGCCAGTCAATTGAGGACTTGTGGTGCACTTAGTAGTACTGGGAAAGGTTTTACCTCAGTATTTTAAATCTCTCCTGTCAGGTTCATTCCACCTACACTCCACACACACATTTCACACCTCCACTACCAATATTGTATAATGCTGTCAAATGACAGTATCATCAAGTAATTCAATTCTCTCTGACTTCTCAATAAAAATAATTTATTTTTTACATATACAGTACATGGTGGAAGTAGTGTCTACCCAACTCCATGGAACCCCATCCTTCTTCAGAAGATAACAGTAACACGCACAGAATTTTTTGCTCTCCATGGAACCTGAGAGTTTCTGAATTCCTGTGTTTAGAGCCACCTGTCATTTATCCCCATCCTGAGCGAAACCCTAATTCTATATGCACTTGTCAAGCATGTTCCATACCACATCATCTCAATTTCCTTTGCATGATTAGTAAGAATATTTAATGAACAAATACAATTCATGAAGCTCCTCACTATGTAATTAATTTATTCCATCCTCCTCCTCATCTCTTACGCACCAATATTATCTTAAGCATTATGAAACTGTTCATGCCAAAATGTGAGAAACCATATTTCACACCCATAAAAAACACTTTTGCTTATAAAGTACTACCATTTTATACATCCACACTTGCTTGTTGCCACCTGCCGAGTTGCTTATATTACCCACCAAGCCCTGTTGCCACAAAATTTTCAAAGAGCTTGTAAAGTCTCTACAGAGTCATCTACAGTTGGTATACAGATTTATGTACACTACATACATTAAATACAATGGGTACCTGGGTTCTTTCCCAGGAGGAAAGTGGCCAGTGTGTAACAATGATGACTCGCCCCCATCTAGTGCTGAGGGCAAGCTATACACCTATACATCTATATTCCCCAACTGTGCCTTCTGACTGCTACAGGATAAGCTTTAAATACATTAGATACAAAGGAAGCCATAGTAGTGTAGCTGGTATAACAACTACACTACTCGATGACCTGGGGTTCGAAGCCTGGTAGGGGAAAGAGATGATTTTGTTCTCCATGATGTCACGACGAGCTCCACAGCCCAACCAGCCCCCTATTATATGAGTACAGGGTTTCTTTCCCTAGGGTAAAGCAGCCGAGGAGTGAAGCTAACCACTCACCTCTATCTAGTGATCAGGTTAAAATTGAGTGGAGCTATAACTCAACTCCCCTTATATGCCTTCTTCGCGTGGACAGGAAAAACTTTACCCTTACTTTTTGTCTTTACATTAAATACAATTGCTACAAGATGTGTTATCATAAATTCAGACAAAACATTCTTGCCATGCCTGTCCCAAACAGAACACACACTGCACAACCCATTGGTGTACATACATTACCCACACAAATGGCAACAGAATTTCTACATTTGTTTCCATTGTTATATATTTTTGTACACAAATAATAATTACAATGTACAAATGTACAATTGTGAACGATTTTAAATAACAAACCATATAATTATTGTTCCACCCATAGTATATTATATTTTATATACATAATTTTAACCAAAACCTGTAAAAATCTCTACTATTGATACCAAAACATACATATGTTTATTGTGACCCTTTTCCTCGTGTATGCTTTAGAGAAATTTTGGTGTCAGGTCCCTGAAGATGGCAAGGTAAATAGCAAGGAAATATGTAGAAGCAAAATACAAGATTGTAGGCACAAATAACAGAATAGTGCACTTGTTGGTGTTACATTGGTTATTTACGTAGCTCAACTCATGTTCGTCCTCTCTACACTTTAAGTGACAGTGATCTGCTTCATGCCACTGCAAATTTACCCCTGCAGAAAAAGCCCCTTTTACCCACAAAACAGGAACCAAGGTGGAGCTCAATCTGCACAACTTGTAGGAGAGATGAATTGCTTATCCCTATTATGAATCAAACCACGATTCGTAAGACGTCCAGTCTGAGGACATGTCACTGCACTGACTATGCTGTCCCAGCTGTAACAACAATTGTATGTTCAGTTTCCTTTCTTATTCAGAAAACCACAACTACCTGACAAAGCTGATAATTAGGGAAGAAATCTGAACATTATTATAAAATTACTATACAGGAAAGTACAACTGTAGGTACAAATATAAATGAAACACATGACATATTGCTCATTTGGTATTCCTCCCTTTTCCTCTGAAATAATGCACAAAATGTAAAAAATCTTGTTTAAAATAAATGTATGTCAATTTCAAAATGTTATTCTACACTGTCCAATACCTAGACTCCAATGCTTCCTATCTTCCCACTGGCCTTCATTTAGGTTTCTCTTGTTCATGGCCTTCCTTATACCTTCCACCCAGTTTTTCTTCAGTCTTGTTTAAAATAAAACTGACATAAAAAGTCCAATCCTGTCGATGTCTGTATACCAACTTACTACTTTCTATTTCTTGCGTGTCCACAGGTACGTAACACTCCTACTTGTTACTTCAGCATAGCTGCTCACCTTAACAAGCAATAATGCACAAATCCTGCACTTCTCCCCATAAACACCACAGTGACAGAGTCATTTATCCAAGTCATAGGAGGAAAAACTATTATTCAGCATCTTCTTGAATTACAAAGATGTGCATCCTGTAAATTTCCTCCACTGTGATAACAAAGTACTGGGTGTTACTGTGGTACACTTGAGAGGATAGACCATTTGTCAAAAAGGCCTGGGTTGCTGCAGAAAGGCACCACTTTGCATGTAGCCCCAGGTCCCATACTGCCCACTAGCGATGGAATGTTAGAATCACCCTCCCTAGTGCTGATCTTGTACTCAGTGATTCCCATCTCTTATGACCCACACATGCATGTAACACACCTTGAGATAGTACTGAACAACCTATGTATAATCTTCATGGTACTAAATATTTTGGGGGTGTGTCAAAAAAATTGTAGTTGTATTAATCTTTAGGCATGCACACACGCACACACATACATATATATACATATACAAGCAGCATGATGTTCAAACTGCCAAACTTATATTTGCTCTCACGCAGGAGGCACTTGAATCCCGGTCTTTTGTACACCACTATAGACATTTGATTCTAGAACCACAGGGGCTTATCAGAATCATAAACATTCAAACAATTCCCTGCCCTCATCATACCTGATTATGTGCTTCAGTTCCATCAGCATCAATGGCTCGAACTTGCATCACTGCTGTTCCTACTGGTTCATTCTCCAAGACACTGCCTCTCACCACCTCCGTGAATGCAGGAATATTGTCATTAACATCTTCCACCTGAATGTTTATTGTGGTTGTGGCTGCAAGACTAAATTTATTCTGCACACGAACTGTCAGTGTGTATTCTATTACACTCTCGTAGTCAAGTAATCGACCCAACTTTACCATTGCGTTAGGGCCCGCTGTTTCCAAGATAAATGTTTTCTGCGAATTTGTCTGCTCAGTCCTTCCAGACACAAGCTCAAACTGTAGATCACTCTCCTCTGGAATGTTGGACCTGCAGCAATCAACACATTACACTAGAGTAGTGCCCTCCTGAAAAGCTGACTACCTGCCTTATGGAACCCACTCTTCATTTCAGAATTCACACAAATGTCACTGGTCTCTATTCTAAGGCATATGAATCTAGTCTTTATCTATATATCCTATTTTCTGTAAGCTTTACAATTCCCTTTCAAGCCACTGTGCTTTAAAGGGTTAAAAATAACACATATTGCATCAATTAACATATTGCTTTCTTTTGTGTGCGTGTCTAATTATGTTATGACCAAACAGAGCACAATGGTACATCACTTATGTATCCCTTGATGGTGCCATGCATCCTCAAGTATGACAGGTCACCAGCCCATAAAAGCAGTCATTTTTGTATTGTGGTCAGCAATTCACCCTCTCAACTAGAATAGGGAAGGTGATCACCCGGCACACTTCTACGCTTCTACGCACAGTTCTACGCTTATTGTTTTTACATGTTCCTTGTAAGAACAGCAATGAGAGTGAATCTGGAGAATGGCAATATTGTCGTCTCAGAGAAGACCTTAGACTGTAGTTGCAGTGTGGAAACTGAAATGTGCAGAGAAATGGGAGTTAACAAACATGACTCTTCTATGGGTATGTGCATCCGGCAGTGAGTTCTCAAGGAGACGTAGGATAGCCAACAGACCTCGTAGTGAAGCTAACATTAGCTAATAGCAATTGGCAGGGCATATGAAAAGGTTTTCAGATCAAGGCTTTGTTAATTATGTTCCCTGTGCAGAGGAAAAAATTCATTAATTTTTCTTCACATGGGTAGTAGACAATTTCAGTAAGCATAATGTTAGAGGAGTAATTGGTTCCTTACTCCAATGTTCCTGTTCAAAATATTACTTTCATTATACGTGTTTGGTTGCAAATAAACTGTATATTTAGGCTCACAGTTGTTTGGTTGCATCAGTTATAGTTACATAGATATGTTGTTTGACCATGCAGACTGCCCTTCCTATCCTGATCCCAGGTCAATAGAGACACTAAAGACCAGTAGAAAGCAACACTAAAACAGAGTAGCTGGCTGGCCCATGAGACTAGATTAATACTGTAATAATACACATGGGTGGTGGCAGCTCTACCAGTGCAATGTACAGCTTCCATCCAGATTTCTGGCTTGTCAGTACTCTGGGACAGCTGTGTAGGGCCTATAAACTCCATGGTCGATGGAACTAAATGTGAGTCCCAGCAATGACAAGTTGTATCTGCAGGGGGTGTATATTAGGTATCTTTTGGACAGTGTGGTGGTAGGTGTATAGCTGGGACACTGACCATACTGACTGACTAACATTCACTATACTGACAAAGAACAACAAAGAAATCTCATGTGATGAAGGAAGAAAAATTGTGACTATTCAGACAGCAGAATTACAAAGATTGACTATATAATCTGAGCTCTGGCAGAGTAAGAGACCTTTTGCTTGCCTCTAACATAAATGAATGATCCAGAAAAAACAAGGAAAATCAGTTAAAGAGTATTTTCCAGCTAGGCTGATCAATCTGGAACCATAAGCTCATAGACGGATTTGGACATAACAGTCAAAGCACAATGTGCAACTGACAGTTCTACACCAAATGGGTCAAAAAAATAAATGCCCCAGACTTGACACTTACTAGGTTAAACGAATGTTTAATGAAACTCTTTACAAAACAATTTCTTGTTCAGCAACATGCGTAGCTATAAGAAGCAAGGCATGACCACAGGTGATGTCCTACCCAATCCCTAGACAGAATCAGGGCTACCACAACAAACAATAAGAAAAAGTTGGAGCCCAGTCAAACAAAAGCAGGTGAGATTAACTTCAGACTTTTCTCCTTTTATTCATAGCAGGGCAGATGAAACAGGAAAACAACTGAGATTTTCATGCCAGGTTGTATAGAGAAAGGATTGAGAGTATCCCAAAATATATACCGGGCTTTGCAAATGGAAAACAAAGAGAACAAGGAAAATGAATTTTCACTCCTGTCTGAAAAGGTAGAAATTTAAATTGTGGGAAAATCGGTCATACAAACTGTAGTGTAATTCCACACTATGAAAGCCACCACATGAACAAAATTATGCCAGCTGGTCTCCAAGGCAATATCCTCTTAGTCATATGCTACCAGAAAACAATGACTGGAAATATGTGAATGTTATGGGCTACTGTTACATGTCTGAGATGTAATGAACAGGAATAAGTAGCAAAATACTACAGACAACAGGTTAAGAAAACCTGAAGAGGAAATCTGGAAAATGTAAACTAAAACAGGCATGCTGGGGTCCTGATATGACAGGTCACATAAGATTATACCAGCCATGTGTGGGGAAGAATCAATTCTTTTGACAAAAGACCTAGAAACAGAGAGAGAGCTAAGTATGAATTTCTTGCATACGCTTATGCATCAGTGCAAAATGTCACACACAGACTAGGCAAGGGGCAAAGAACTAATCCCACAGAATCATCAATCATGGTCATAACAGGAACAGTGATCCAGACCAATGGGTCTAGGATGGTAAGAATTTCAACCAGGAAAGAAGACTTTACAGACATAGGTTCATTGTGTTCAGTTCCAATGAAACATTCAGGCATTCTAGAACTACACATCCTGTGGTCTTTATAAGCCAAAACAGATATGGCAGGCAATTAGATACCAGTTGGCCACATTTGCTTCCCATTTGTAACGCTGAGGTGGCAACCATAGTGTCCACGGGGTGCACATAAAACTACCGTGGCTTCAAACAAAGACAGACCAAGCCAATCTGACCACAGCGAATTTAATTTCCACGCAAAGTTAACAACACCTATAGGTCCAAGGCTCTGCAAACCCACACCTGTCTACATGTGACACACAGAAGAGGAAATCACTACTCAGAAAGATTGTGAGAGAAGGTGGTGTATACCCTATTTTAGCTTCTTGTATGATCATACCACCACCAACTTTGGCAACTGTTAAGAACAAAGCCATTTTATGTGCCATAGTGTCATATAGTCTTCATATTATTTGTGTTGGAAAACCATTATTCTTAGCTATGATTATGTTGTTTATTTCTTGTTTTTTTTTGTTAAAGTCTCTGACAGATAAGGTGTTGATTCTGTTTATTAAGTACCTGCAAACTGCTATTTTGTGTTCCATTGGGTGGGTTGGTGTGTAGTGTATACAAAGTCCTGCCATAAGTTCCGTTACAAGTATACCGTGACATAGAAAGAAAATGAAACAGAACATCCACTTTTTGAGCCAAATAATTTATTAGCAATAGTTTTAAGCTTTTATTTATAATAATGTCACTCAAAATGGCCATCCTCTGCCTCAACGCAAGCCTTGAGAACCTCCGGCCACTCTGTTACCGCAGCAGGCACCGTCTCCAGGGAGATCTCTGCCGCTGCTTTCACAAGGGATCTTTTCAGACTGTCCAGGTTGTTGTGCCAGTTTCGGCAAGACATGTCCTCCAAAACAGCCCACAATTTATAGTCCAGGGGGGTTAAGGTCTGGACTCCCCAAAGGCCAATCCTTGGTGCTAAAAAACGCCTGAACGTGCCTCCGCAGCCACTCCTGAGTCGTCTTGGCCTTGTCGGCAGGAGCTGGAAGACCCATTTCTGACCATTGAAGAGAGCTGAGTTACAAGGTTTCACAACTCCCTGTAGCGCATCCTCTTGATATACTCGGGCACCAGTTTTCACACCTTTCTCACAAAAATAAAGAGGTGTCATCCCCCTGAAGGGACACCCCCCACCAAACCATGACGTAGCAAGGGTGATGGCCTCTCTGCACCCTTGGAACCTTCTCCTTCGTCTCAGAGGATGTTTGAGCATAAATCTTGTCATTCTGGTGGATGTACTGCTCCTCAATGGTGAAGGTTTTCTTGCCCATGAAGAGGATGTTTTCGTGTCCATTCTTGGTTCTGTTCTTGTCTGTCGGACCTCCTTCACAGCGGGAGTAAGGAGGTGTCCATTCAACCGCCGGTAGGCTCTCATGTGTAGCTCGTCCCTGATGGGGCGTGACATCGATCGGGGCGACATGTTTAGCTCTCGGGACAAGGACTTCTGTTTCCGGAGCAGATTTCGGCAAATCTGCTCCAGCACTGTTTTGATAGAGGCCTTTGTCCTCACACACCTTGGGTGTCCTGACCGAGCGCTGTCTTCAACAATCCACAGTTCCTTGTAACGATTAATTGCCCGATAGATGAAATTTCATGAAAATTTCAATGGTTTCAAGAGTTTGAAAATTTGAGAATCTGATTTTTCACATTTGTGAAGGACAGTCAGTCACAGTCACACCCATGTTAACACTGTGAGACACATGAACAAACTGCCTTGGCACAAGTACCTGAAGCGTCAATAGTCCTAAAATAACCAACCTTTGAACCCTTCTGCCTCATTGTCTCCAGCTGTAGACTACATGAAATTTGTGACAGAACTTATGGCAGGACTATGTAGTTGTGTCAGTGCTTGCTTGTTTTCTGTATATTTGTATTGTAATGTGATCGGGTTGTCTGTGGACTGTCATGTCCAAGTAATTAATAAATTTTGTTTTCTTCCTTTGTTGGTTTGAATTCAAGTTGTTTATGGTAGGAATTCAGATAAGTGCAAATCTGGTTTTCATAGGTTCTTCACAATAGAAAATTATGTCATCCACATATCTGTTATAGTATGTAACTTCCCCAGTTTCTATCCAGTGTTTCATCACAATGTCTTCAAAGTGTTGTAAGTATATTCAGGATACTAGACCTAAGATAGGAGAGCCCATAGCGATGCCTTTATGTGGTTTGTAATGTTGCTTGTCAAACTGTAAGTAATTCTGGTTTAATATTTCTCTGAGTAATATGATGGATTGTTTCTTAATGTTAATTTCAGTGTTACTGAAACTAAGTCTATCCTTTGTATGTCTTTGATTGGTATGTTTATGTATAGGTCTTTGATGTCCAGTGTGATGAGTTTGTGGTTATTCTTCATTTTGATCTGAGTTAGGTCATTAGCTACTTTCGTCAAGATGCTTGCTATAAATGTGTATGGTAGTTTTACTAGTTCCATGACTTTTTTTTTTGTTAAGGTGTTTAGCTAATTTGTATGTGGGTGCGTGAATATTGTTTATTACTGTACACACAGGGTTGTTTTCCTTCTGTAATTTTATCCTCATGTTCAGAGTTGGGCCACTGTTCGTGGTTGGTTTAGGTATTTCATGTGCTGCTTACTTATCAGTGCATTACATTTTTGTAGACCATGTATTTGTTTAAGGTAATGTTCTGCTGGGTCCTTTTCAAGTTTATGGAATTAGTTTTTGTTTATATTGTTCCATGTTGATTATAACCATCATCCTACCTTTATCTGCTTTTACTACCATAAGAAAGTTCTGAGTTAATTTATTTCTTATTTGCTTTATTACATGTTGGTATCGTTTGTGTTGCATATTTGTTTTGTTTGAGTCCATTATTTCTTTTATTTTCTTGGATGTCAGTATTCTGTATGCATTATGAATTTCTGCATCCAAGTGTCTGATTGCATTCCCTGTGTCAATGATGAGTTCCTTAACAAAGAATTTCAGTTCTTTTTCAAAAGAATACCTAGTGCCTAGCTTCATTATTTTGATTTCTTCATTGTTGAAGTTCACTGATGACAAATTTATGATATGCAGTACTGTTTGTGTGTGTTGTCATTCCTTGTTTGTGCGGCTGTTTGTACTGTTTGTGTAAAAGTCCAGTTTTTTTGTTGAGTGTGAGGTACAGGTTGTCCAATGACAAATTTAGTTTTTGATTGTTGCATGTTTGCATATATTGCCACATACTATTCCATATTTTAGCAAATGCTAAGTGGATTCTGTAAAGCCGCTTGTTAAGAGCTTGTTTGTTTATGTATAGAAATCTAATTTCTTGATTCAATCTATACCTTAGATTTCTACACCATTATGGACCCAAACAGAGCTAGCTACAGTAAACATATACACACAGTGCGGTCCAGAAGTTTCAGAACTGATTTTTTTAAAAATCGAAGACACACAAGGAAGACACATAACTTTTTTTTTTAACAAAATAAGCTCCATTGGCGTGTGTGTGTATGTGTGTATATATATATATATATATATATATATACAGGCTTTTGCACGGTCGTACAGTTTCTGAAAAGCTGTGTGCCGTGGTGAGCCTCAAACCCAGACACATGGACTGGGTTCGAGATTTTCACCTGTTTTCCCTTCCCTCCCCTTGAAACTACAACCTGTTCCTGAGACGGACACCTTAACGATCACTCTGGTCATATCCTCGGAACCGTCCACTAGTAAATAGTTGAGAAAGTCAAAGTCTTGCAGCCGCAACTATACCATAAAGATTCAGGCACTGTATATGTTCTGAGTTGAAGAACATGGAGTGTACAAAGTACGTACGTGTTCAAGCATGAACGAGAGCTTGTGAACAAAGTGTTTATGTTGTATGTGTTCCGGGTTGGTTTATTAAATAAGTTGTTATTGTTATGGTGATGTGTTAGTTGCACCCATACCAAACTTCCACAAGGACCAGTGCAGCTGCCGAAAATTCTTTTTGGACCTTCTTTAATTCATAAGTTACAGCTTCTTGGATCTCAGCAACATCCACAAAATGGAGTCCTTTTAACTTCATTTTCAACTTGGGGAACAGAAAATAGTCTGGTGGAGATAAATCTGGA
>Ga0123357_10008168_pt1 | contig 13042 bp, 6 predicted proteins | sample TergutEmb28metaG_FD_89873 | JGI IMG/M metagenome (GOLD analysis project Ga0123357, IMG submission 89873) | Embiratermes neotenicus P4 segment gut microbial communities from Petit-Saut dam, French Guiana - Emb289 P4 | ecosystem: Host-associated > Arthropoda: Insects > Digestive system > Gut ...
AGATAGGAAATGATTATTAAATTCTTTTGCTATTTCCTGTTGATTTTTGATGATCTTCCCTGTAATTTTCAAGTTATCAATTTTCTCATTAGTGTTAACTTTATTATTTTCCAGTCTAATTATCATATGTGATGTAACCTGATTATACAATGGATAATTGATTATAAAATATTTTTACTATTATCAACAAACGTTAAGTTTGTAGAAACAGATTTGTATACAAATATAAAAGTCAAACCTCTTAATTTGTTTGGTTGAACGTTTGTGGGATTGAGAAGTATCTCACATGAATTTCATTGTATTTCAATTTTATGCAAGAAATATGGCTTATATAATAATATAATTTGAAAATAAAGTGTTCATGTACTAAAAAGAGAAAAAACCACTTGAATGATTCCATAAATTACTTGCTTACACAAAAGTAACTTCATGATTTCTGAATTATTCATTATTCTAGACCTATTCATCATCAAAGCTGCTAAATTGTTAAGTCTTGTTACATGCAAAAAAAAATATAAAGTAAATTAGGAGCAGTTAGCTGGTCATTGGCATAATTATGTACGGCTTCACATACTTAGTAAAAGACAAAACCTTCACATCATCTCGCTTTTTTCCCCCCATAATATATTGCTTGATAGACGTATTTCTGTGGCTGAAATCAAAATAAATGTAAACAAGCGGTTTTCTTAACTTGGTGAAAATTTCTTAAAACTTCATATGCAATACAAAAATTTTCACTGCAAAAAATGTGGAAACAAAACTTGTGTGCAGTGTAAAAAACATTGTTCTGTTTGTATGATCCCACTGTAACATGATCAGATATTAAACCAAATAGAAGATTTTGCATAATAGTTTTCAGTAAACTAATTGTTGTTTTGTGTACTAGCAGGGCCTTTCTACTGACAGAAAAGGTGGTAGTGCTTAGAAAGAAAAATAGATTACTTCAAGCCTATTTTTAGCTTAAAGACCAGAAAATGATAGTACTGCATTCTGCCAGTTGCAAAGGACTGTACACCAGTAAGATTTTCAATGCCCATATAATTTTGCAGCAGTAAACCTGGCAGCAAATGTGAGAAGCATAGATTAGAAAATCTACACCTGATATATGGACCTATCTTTTTAAATATTTCATGTTCTTAAATGTTAATAAACAAACATCCACCCCTACCTTGTTATGTCTTGTTGTACACTTTTATATTGACTTCACTTCTTGACTTCTTAAGCAAGTATGACTATTTCCATATCCATATGGATTTTGTAACCCTGTAAAGATCCACGGAGTGTAAATAAATTATATGATGTTATATGATATGATATGGTATGGTATACGATATAATATGATATATGATATGATATGATATGATACGATATGATATATCTCTCACTCACTGCAGTTCAAAAATTTACAATTTTATATTTATCTATTTTAAAGTCCTGCATTACTGATGTGAACATCAAATTACTGAAAAACTAAGTACTGTATATTCCCTAGAGTGTTTATTGCCATGTTACTGCTAATTTGACTATTCACTGAAACTGTTTTGGGGTTGAGGAGGTTGCTCCATTAGTAATTAATAATACATCAAACTATTTTAACAGAATTTTGTGACTGCACTTATGTCCAAATGGAGCAAGTACTAATATGAAAAAAAAAAAAACACCTGCATAATTTGACATTTATGGAACATTATTATTCACATCTTATATCTGGGAATGGGAAGCTGAACACCCTTGCTTGTATATTACATTATTGTTAAAAGAAATGCCAGAGTGGCAGCCCAGCACTCAGAAACGCAAAACAGCACCATTCTGATCCACCCTGGTGTACTGTAGCTCTATACATATTGTAAACCTTAAGTAAGAATCAGAAAGACTGCATATTTCATATGTAGTACCTTGCCTGTTAACTTCAATACCATGATGAGCTGGAAAAACATCCAGTTGGAGAAGTGCAAATTAATTATTCAAGGATTAGCGACACATCATCATCATCATCATCATCATCATCATCATCATCATCATTTGCCATTGTGCAGTTAAGCCATCACATTAAAAATAAATATTTAATTAATTCAATTTAAATGAATCAGTAATGTTGAGACTGAGTAAGACTGACAAGTGAACTGGGAAGGATGTGGAAGGAAAATTTTTGGCCTAATATAAGGTCCTTTCACAGCATTTCTCTGGTTGGAATGAACAAAACCTTGACCACCCATATAGTTTGAGTCCTGGCCAAAACTTGAACTAAGCACCTTCCAAAGCATTATTCCTTGAATCACCTTCCTTGATTTGTGGTCCTGATTTGCAGGGAGAAAGGGGAACGTGTGTGTTATGCTGGTCTATCCAATGAGTATAAGACACAACACAAGATATCCAGCATAAGGCAACCTGTGACAATTGAGAACTCAAGTATCTTCTAAAACATTTTATCCGAAGGGGTTATTGATCCAAAACAAAAGTTGCCCTCCTGTGTGCCTGGACAGAAATAGAGATGAAGTCAAAAACGATTACAGTGTGCATCACATAAAATTTATGTATTACATTCTAAATTGATATGTTGGTGCAGTTTTATTACTTAAACTCTCATGAATATAAAATCAGCAGTTTTCATTCCTACAGAATGATCATTCATTTTACATAGACGTTTTGTACTTCATCAGTATTAACACAGATGGGGTGAAGAGAGAGAAACCAACAAGATGCAACTAATCAGATGTTTATTATCAAACTTCTATCTCAAAATGTTTCAGGCATCATTACGTCCATGATCAGGAGAACAAGACCGTGAATTACCGCATATGGTGTTCTGCACTGTAATACATGGTATTCAGTAATACACAGTCTTGTTCTCCTGATGATGGTCATAATGATGCCCGAAACATGTTGAGATAGAAGTTTGATAATAAACATCTGATTAGTTGCATCATGTTGGTTTCTCTCTCTTCACCCTACGTTCATGATGCACGGTCACAAGAGCCTAAAAGAGCCTAAAATTAACACAAATATCAATGCATTAATTAATATAGTTTCTTGGATAAGTTGTAATTAACAGTGTTTTGCAGTACTTACAACAGCAGTAATCAAATTTTTGTAAAACATTTTTACACATATCACAGATCTTTTTTGTGGTGTAAAGTAACTTTTCCGAAAAAGTGAAATCATCATAAAGAACAGGATGGTAGCATTTTTCATTGTAGGTTATTTCTTTGGCATACAATTTAAAACAGTATTCACATACATGTGCTCGCTGTTGAGGGAATCATATATGTGTAAGTTCACTTGCCCCAGATGTAAATATGAGCATTTGTAAAAGTAAGATAAGAGATCAGAAACAATTAATTTAGTACAGTATAATATTACATGATTATTACATACTGAATTTGCCCTTGGGAGACTGAGAATAAAAGATTTTACAAGAACACAATTTTTTTTTTAACAATGGTTTTGAAGCAAAGCTTATTAAATTAGTCAAAATGGGTTAATAAATATTAGTGTTGAACATACTGCATTCTTTAATTGAAACTTTACAATGAATTTCAAGTGAGAGATGCTTTTTACTAGTTCGATCTGTGCATATGTGTGTATGTGTGGTTGTATGTTTGTTTGTTTGTCTGTTTGTTTGTTTGTTAGTTACCTGTCTGTCTGTCTCTTAGCTGTGGTCTTGTGTATGCGTGTTAGAAAATTTCCCTCTTAGAGCCTGCCTGGTTTCATTATTGTATAATTCTTTGTCACTTTTTTTTTACTTTTTAAATTAAATTCTTGAGACTTGAATATTATTTCTTTTAAATACTTTTGAACTCTGATAATCTAATAAATGAATACCAGGCAGAAAATCTTCAAAATATTTAGAGCTTTAATGTTTTCTTTGAGGCTTAATTTTACTGTGTATGTACATTGCACAGCATTAGAAAGAAAAATGGAATGCAAGATGTAGATACTTTTACATAAAGATGCTCTTTTCTTGTATATAGTTTCCAAAAATAAGTCATTAAAATGTCAATATACATACACACATAAATTGGACCATTGTTATTTTGTGCTGGAAAGATGAATGTACTCTCTTTCATGCTTGCTTCTCTTTGCATGGTTATGTTTCTTCCATTTGCATACATGTATATTGCTTCAAATTGTTAAAATTTTTCCTTTGCTTTGCTTCTTCTGCTGAATTGTGTTTTGAAACAATAACACCTGGCTGATAACCATGATTGTGAGAACGTGAACACATCATGAAATTTGTTTTAATTAAAAAGAGTAACATTTCCAAAACATATTATAACTTTCCTTCGTATAAACAGAAAGTACCTTAGTAGCATCAAAAGACATAAACCCAAGACGCCATTCATTCCCCAGTCCTAGTCTGATCTCTCAAACAAATGATGAAATTTCTAATGGAGATTGATAGAAAACATGTCACAATTTAGTAAGAGAGCAGATGACAATGCCAATCATTGAGATATGTGAATTCTGTAACTAATATAGCAGGACTCACATGTTACCAAAACATAGTTATGGGAATTTATAATGACTACTTTCCTTCGAGTACTGGTACAGATGCTTTGATCTGTGTTGAGGCTGACTAGTACAAGTTCTGACTGCATTAAATTTGCCTCATATAAACTCTCACCACAACTTCACTGTTGATGGTAGAAAACTGAAAATTACAAATGTAGGGTGGCCTAGTGAGACGATTCTTGTGGCATATTTAATAAGCATCTGTCAACTGATCCAGAAGTTCTTAGGGGAGGCATGCGTGGACGTGATGGTACCATCAGCCTCTCTCCCTATAACATAGGCAGGCTAAAAACAGGACAAAGTTGTGAACGGTATAATGTGAGTGTGGAAAAGTAAATATTGCATAAATCATAATTTAAATTCAGTTTCAAATTGAAACTATAATATAATAATTTCATTAGTGTCATACTGTACAAAAATACTGCATATTGTAATATAAAATTTCCATCAAGCTAATTTGTAATTGCATTGGAAATAAAAATATGTTATTACTGCAGGGCTGAACTCAAAAAATTAATATGAGACTAATTTAAAGAGGAACCATTGGTCTGAAAATATTTGTATGCATTAGTGGTCTGTTACAGGCTATTACAGGAATGTGTACATTAATTTCATTATGTCCTGTTGAAACATTTCACAAGAATATCTTCTGCAATGTATACATTTTTTGGCTACTTTAATAGTGCTAAAAGCTACCAGTCAGGTAGGATACGGTGAAATTTAAGGACTAATGAGTGTGAAGTCTGTAACCCTGTGCTTGAAATATTATTTGAAATATTTTCCTTTCAAGAACCTCTCTTGTCATAGACTTTATGTGAAAGGTCTTATACAGTCAGTGACCAGATCCACAAACATAGCCAAATCCTGTTCATTCACATTTGCTAAACTGTATATTACAATAGGCAATGACTAATTATGTTGTGATCACAAACAATCCATAGAGCCAACATATGGGGTTCATTACAGTAGCTCTTGTAAGGGTTTTTATATTTGTTTCACAAGATTTGGATCAAAATAAATAATATATAAATAATTTTCAAAAGTCAGTGTTGATATTTATTAGTATAAACATTTTACCTCTTAAGGTTTTAAAATAATGAATATTATTTTAACTAAAATTTTTAACAAAAATTGAATTCAGAATATATCTAACCCTTTGAAGACTGAAATTAATTTGAGTTATACATATACAATCTCATTTTTAACTCAAAAAGAATACAGACCATGTGTATTAGAAACACTACCTGGTTAATAATGTTTAGAGAAAAAATTAGTGTTTGTTGTGAGAATCTTATGAAATACATAAACACACTATGTAGCACAACATAAAGTTTCCAAATGTTAAACCAGGTGGTACATATTGTTGCCACTCGGCTTTTAATCGATTTAACATAACCTTTTAAAACTGTGAATCTCAGGTCATTCAAACTTCCTCCTGACCACTTCTGTGCCCTTCTAACTTCCCATTGGCAAATAAATGGAGGACATTATAACAACGATTATTATTTTGGTGTGTTCTCCCTTCTCTTCTGGCAGCGTACCCCGCTGCTGCAGTTTACGGCCAGTTCCCGCAGGCCATTCCCCAACCGATGTCCACCGTCCCCCCTACGCAAAGGGAAGGTAAGAAAAATAAGGAACAAAAGGAAAAAGTAAATCAATCTGCAAAATTTATGCCATGAATTATATTATTTAAACTATAACATTCAGTGGTGCAAAAAGTCCTCCATATATAACCTTTGTCTGTGCCAGTCCTGTTACTCCTGTGAAGTAAATTGATTCAGATTTGTGGATGCTTATTGTTTCCAGTAAAAATATTAACTTTTATTTTTATGTATAGTGTAAAAAATAATTGCAGAATATAATGTAACAGACACCCTGATGCCAAGAACTTTATTCTGACTTTGGTGTATAGATCGCACATGTGTAGCAGATGGTATATGTCAGACCTCCACATGGTTACCATAGACATTTAAACATCTGTCTTACTGTCGCGCCAAGGTTTGTATCTTGGCATAGAAGAAGTCCGTGTCAGTGTATTTAACCTGGAAGTGACAGTTTGCTTTATGTTGGCATATGTTGCAAATTGCTTGCCAGTCAGGTGTTTCTTAGGGGGTCCAAAGAGATAGAAATCAATGGACATGAAATTGGGACTCTTGGGAGCATGGTCTGTAATTATCCAGCTCTTGCACCATAACCAGCCACAAGTCCAGTTGGTAGTATGATGCCCGATGACTTCCATTTGTTTGGACCCCTTAAGAAGCACCTGGCTACCAAGCAGTTTGCATCAGATACTGATGGGAAGCAAACTGTTACCTGGTTACAACCACTTGAAACCGATTTTTATATCATGATGTACAAGCCTTGGTGCCACAGTGGTACAAATGTGTGAGTGGTGACTATATCTAAGTCTCATATTTACCATCTGCTACCCATGTATCATGTACGTGTGTATATAGAAGTCAGAATAAAGTTCTTGACATTAGAGTGCTTGTTGCCATCTTTCATAAACTTCCTTGTATATTACATTTTCCCATCTGAAACCTTAACTTAGTGCTGTAAGCTGATTACATTGCAGTAACTAAATGTGAATATATTCATAGTGGAGTGTGTTGGTATTTAATTATTTAGTCTGTTCTTTTAAACATATGGAGTTTAACATAAGTCTGAATGTAAGAGGTCCATCAGGGACAATGTCATTATCTTTGCTGTTCAGAAATATGAGAAAATTAATTGAGTAAACATGTGCAATAATGTCAGTTTCATCTTAGGACCTGCAGGAAAATTGCAAAATATTTGCTAAATTTTAAAGCCACACTACGTATTGCAGTATCTTGTGTATGAAGCAGTCAAGCAGTGATAAAATGTATATTAGCTATATATCTGTTCGGGTCCAAAAGGCCCAGATCTTAGTTAAACTCTGTATATCAGAACAAAACAATCATAGGATTCCTAAATCTATACATACCCATAACACTGTAAATAGACGACTGCATTTAATTTCTTAAGTTAATATAAAAGTATGTATGTGTCTTTATTGTCACATTTATGTTAGTTTATCCATTAATATAAGGATTAACTTCTGTTGTATAAATGCAGAGTATCTAATTTAAGAGCGCGCTGGATTCCATTAGTCATTACGGTAAGCTTTTCAAATATTAATGCAGCAGGTGCTGAAGTTTCATGGCCTGTTTTTCCTTGAAATCTAACTTCCCTAATTTTATAGCAGAGTCTTGATTTATCAACAATCCACTTCTGTTCATGCTTTATACCTTAAGAAGATTTTTCTGAACATATGACAAAGGTGTTACCTGGTGATAGCTGAAATTTCTTTCTGAATATTTGTTTTCTGTTCTGGCAGACAGTAAGGATTATTCACACAAATAAACCTAATCCTTTAATGTACCCCATATATAGAAGTCACATGAATATAAATTTCATTAACACAAAGGACACTGTCCTTAACTAATTACTTGTTTACTGGAAACTGTAGTTAAATATATTTGGAATTATTGGCCATGTGTGTGCTGTGCATTGTCTTGCAGTAGAAGCCCATACATGTTTGTTTTCTTTGCTAAATTGGTTGAAGGCATGTCCCAGAAATAACCTCACATATAATTCAGAATTCATTAATTATTTCCTGTTCATTTCTGAGCATTGATTTTGTACCAACCTTCAGTTTTCAGATCAAGTAAAGGCCAAAGATTAAAGTTTTCTCCAGTGTTACCATTTGTTCACTTCCAAGAATTGTAATGTCTTCATCATATGTTCAAACACTCCACCAAGGGTTATTCTTGGACTGCTGGACACTGAAGATGAAGGCATTAAATTCCTTCAAAAGTGTCCAGTGAGACAGTGTGTCATCCCAAAAGACTTGAATATTCAGCAACACTGATAAGAGAACCTTAAATCTCACATGGAAGGGCATATCATAAAAAATGTGAGGGTTGTCTCTCCACTGATATATATATTATTGCAAATCTTCACACATCCACTTATATCAAAACCATACCCTGTTAGTACAGAATGTAAATTCTGAGCCACTAATTCCTGACACCATGTAACATTTAGAATTTTCAGTTTATAGTCTGGTGACAGAAGATTGTGTTATATCACTTTGTAAGGTTATGATTTTAACACTTTTGTTGCAGTGTGAACTGTAATGTTTAGAATTCCAGCTTGAAGAGGCCAGAGACATAATATTTTCCTTGGACTTGCTTCTAATAATGAGCAATTATCATAAAGTTTCCAGTTTTTCTTGTTTGTGCAACTGAACCTGAAGTTCAGAACCTTCAATTGTTGAGGATTCAGGTCTTCTGGCATGTGATACTATATCATTGGGTTAGTGTTTTACAATATTTTAGTTCAGTTTATCAGTCCAAATTACCACACATATGATTGTGGACTCGTCAATTTCTAGCAATACACAAGCAGTGAGATAAGTCCAATAGCAACAAACACAGTATTGTGCAGAACTGCTTATATATAGTGTAATGAAGCTTAAATTGGGTACAGAGCTGATGCAGTTACACAGTTACAGAGCTACAGATTCTTCCACTGAGTAAAACGAATGCAGAAGAAGGGGCAATTTCAATTCCTTCTTAAAGGTCTTATAGCTGTCTGTTTGTTTTGTGTACCGGGAAGTTTGTTATATAATTTAGTCCCCATGTTTATTACACTTCTCTTATATAAATCAGTATTGTATGATTGGATGTGGAAGAATTGTAGTGCCTTCAACTTACAGAATTTGAGGTGTCCAAGAAGAATGGACCACTCTTAGACCTGTTAACCCTTGAAGATGAAATAATTGGTACCTATCGTTGAAATGTTGGGGAAACACTAACCCATTAACACAGGATGACATCAAGAAGACATGAATTCTCAACAAAGAAGCCTGAGGAAATCTCAAATCAGGCATTGCAGTCTCTGCTTTACATGTCACTGCTCCATCAAGATACTTTCTGTAAAACATATTTCAACATTTACCCCATTAAGAACGTTATATCAAAATAATGAGAAGAAATATTCAAAGGTCACATTTAATTTACCTTAGTCCACAACATTGACCACAGTGCCACTCACCTGATTCATGAGGAAAACTAATGTTAGGTTTCATGTGATTCAGCAAGACAACACAGTTTATCACACAGTCAGCAGCTTTTCAAGAGACCCATGTAAAGAGTAAGATGATGGGACATAATGATTTAATAGCAAGAATTTAACTTACCATCAACAAATTATCAAGAAAATCATTTTCTCTTAAATTGGATTCCCTGTACATATACACAGTTAAGTCCTGCATAATTCTGTTTTGTTATATCCATGTAGAATTTCTATAAAAACTTTTTGCACCTCTGCTAAACTCTCAATATTAAGAGTGTATTACAGAAAAGGAAATACAAGAAAAAGCTGTTATAAAAACAATTATATAAGAAGTTTATGGTATTTTAAAACCCCACAGCTTCAAGTACTGTACAAAAGTTTTACTGTTTATTATTATTATTATCATCATCATCATCATTCCCTGTTGTTTCCAAAATTATTTATAAAAATCAGAAATAACAGCATTGAATGGGCTTTCATATGACAGAACACACTACATAACAATGGAACATATAATAAACTAATGAAACTTTTGTACAAAGCCTTTTCTGTTGCAAAAAGAAATATATATATACACACATACATATATATATATTTAATAGTGTAAATGCAGGGTGATAGAAATGTATGTATGTGAGTGCGTGAGTGAATGTTTTTTATGTGTAAGGCATATAAGAGACATTTTGGTGCATTAATGCATTGCATTACTTTTTAATTAACATACAGTGTCTGTGTCTATTAATTTATTTTTTAACTTGCATTCTATGTGAATGTCAAAGCATTACTTTATACTCAGATTTTAATTTGTTAGGTTCAGTTGTTTATTTTTGGCGCAAAAAAATGGTGCTGTGCACTTTTTTAATATTCCGCCGTTGTTCCTATTGTTGATGTTTTGTTGTTCCCAGTGTAATGCCCAACCTATTGTTTGTTTGTGTGTTCTTTTCTAATTAATAACTAGTTTTTCTTTTATTTGGCTAATGATCAGTGATGGTGTCTATCATGTAACTTTACACTGTAAATAAATCGCCACAGGCTTCTGATTTAACGTAAGTGGCTGGCACAAGGAATAACATCACTACAGTGGAATCATTGTTACGCTACTAAAGGTTGGTTGTATTTACTACTTATTTAATACTTATGTTTTTTATTTTTATTTTATTCTGCATTTTATTGAAATTAAGAATAAACTGTGGGTATTGCTGATCTGTACATTAAGAACAGTATGTATCCTCTGTGGGTGACTCATTAACCTTACTTCTAAAAACATATGATTACTTCTCATTCTTGGGTTATTTAACAACACTGTTTTAGTAGCAGAGGACTTTTAGCTGTGAATCTGATGAGATCATGAATGATGAAGAAAAAAGAGTTTTACAGGAGCAATCATGGCCTTTTTAAAGACATCAAACAGTACTGGCCTGCAAGTTACTGCAGAAATATATAAATCTCTTTCTTATGGCGTTTAATATTACCGCGTTTGTCTTTATTCAATCACAAACATCATATTTTGTTTGGATTTTTGTGACCTATAAATCTCTGTCCGGTAGCTGGGTACATGGCCAAGTTTCAAAATGTAAACCTTCTGAATACAAATCTAAAGTGTAAGCACTCCACCAAAGTGTTCTGAAATTAGATTTTGTCCTGCATTTAATGTAAATAAAATTTGCTTATGTGAAAGAAAGATATTGAACCCAAATTCGATTTTTCCTTCTTTAAATACTTAAAATGGCACCAAGCCATAAAATGTTATTAGCTAAATGGGAACTAAGAAAGAATACTAAACATGAAAATTTTAAAGTGTCGTTTAGACAAAACTGACATGCACATTCAGTCCTGTTTTGCTTGAAATATGGAATGGTAAAAGTGAACCAGTTTTTCCACTCTCAGAATTTTGCAGATATGACACCAGTTCTCATATACATACTTTAAGGCTGTCTTCATTTGAACAATGTGTTGACTGTCACCATCTTCCACTACTAGTGCCAAGCCCTGGAAGATATAACTTCCTTTACAAACTTTTCTTTACAATCAGTTTCTCAGACACTATCTAACTAACATAATAAAATTATTAGAATCATAATTATTAATTTAATTAATATACATGTAGTTATATATATAAACTCTTGAATCTACTTAAGTAGTTGTTTCTTTCATGCCAACGATTTGGTAAATATGTTATCCTTAAATATTTGGAATAATTTTGAATATTAAATTATCATGAACATGATGTGGGAACCCCACTGCAGGGTCTTTTCATTTTCCTGTGCACATACCTCCTGGTGCAACAGTTCATTACCAGATAAGAAAGTATCAATGAAAGAAAAACAGTCCATCAGTACGTATACTATTTGGGTTGGCAGATGAGGCTCTAAGACTTAGTGTGGATGTCATAAATATTTCCATTTCTCACAGTTGGTGTGAATGAAGACAGTGCCTTCTGCTGTCTTTACTAAGAACATTGCTTATCTTTTATTTTGAGTAACTGCATTACATTCTTTGAGAATATGGCAGTCACTGAGCTAAACAAGAAATCCTCATTTTTTTTATGAAATCTTGTAGTTAATTGCCATGTTCACAAGGGAAGATATTTTATTTAAGTCCCAGATGAAATGAACGAGCCTAGAATATTCTTAAAGAATTATTTCATGCTACTTTCATACTTTCATTTATTCAGTATTCCGAAGATCCACCAAAATGGATATAGACCTTGTCATTAAAATAACAACAGGCACAGTACAGAATGAGTCTTGACAATAAAATACAAATAAAAATAATAATTTTATAAATACAATGCATTAATAAGACACCAGGTTTATACAAGGAAATGAAATCAGTTCATAATAGACAATCATTTAACACTTACATAATGTACAAAGACAGAACCTCCAAACTAATACCAATATAATAAGGAATTTGGTGATACAGTACATAATTCATGACTGAAAAAAGGAGTCTTCCAATGTATAAAATGAATAAGTGTATAAAAATTGTTTTAGAGCAATTTTAAACTTTTTTAGGTTACAAGAGTCTTTCTTAATATCGAAGGGTAAATTATTAAAGATTTTAATCCTTGAATAATAAGCTCGTTTTGGATATATGGTTAAGTTTGCTTGGGGCAGGTATAAATTATTTCTTTGTCTCGTGTCTTTATTGTGATTTTCAGTATTTCTTGAGAAAAGGTTTTTGTTTTGAACTACAAACATTAATAAAGATAATAGATATTGTGATGTCAGAGGTAAAATTTGTATTTCTAAAGTAAATTTCTACATGAAACTCTATTCCCACATCCTTCCTTAATTCTAATAGCCATTTTTTTTTTTTTTTTTTTTTTGGTAAAAATTTTGGAACTATTTGTTGGGTTTCCCCAAAATATAATTCCTTAATTTAAAACGATAAAATAATTGCAAGAAAAATTGTTAATTTTTTAAAT
>Ga0123357_10008169_pt1 | contig 13042 bp, 8 predicted proteins | sample TergutEmb28metaG_FD_89873 | JGI IMG/M metagenome (GOLD analysis project Ga0123357, IMG submission 89873) | Embiratermes neotenicus P4 segment gut microbial communities from Petit-Saut dam, French Guiana - Emb289 P4 | ecosystem: Host-associated > Arthropoda: Insects > Digestive system > Gut ...
ACACACACACACACACAAACACACACACACAAACACATACACACACAGTATGGAAATTTTGTAAGTCTACAGTTTTCTTTAAGGAAGGAAAACGGAGGCTACCTAGCATAAAGATTGCTTATTATTAGGGTTTTCCTTGTTCCGAAAAGTTTATAGGATCTTGTCTAAATGCCTTTAGAAATAGCCCTTAAAATACTCGTTGAAACCAAGAAGACACTAATGAAAAGTATTTACTATATGACATGCTTTACGAAGGTATCATGTAATAAACAAATCTACTGTAAAGAGATAGGTAGCCTATATCCTACATTTGACATTCTTCAACTCTGTTGGAATCAATTACATCCATGCACAAAAAACATTAGCTAAATGCATGTAAATATTACAGAACACTATGTAAAATAGAAACATAACATTACAAAAGCAGTTGAATGTTGAAAAAATGTAACATTTGCAATTTTATCTTCTACAACTCAGACCTGCCCAGAACTTTACTATTATCATTGTGACATCTCTGCTCCTAGCTTCATCGGGAGTCCAAAGGAATGGGATAAGGATTTTACTGCGTTGAATGAATTTTATTGTAAAACAGAATAAAGATATTTGTTCAAAATTTAGTGTAGCCCCTAACTACGCGATTCTCAATAAACATCTCTGCTACTATACCACCAGTAAAGTGTGCGTAGCTCTTTGGCGTTTTCGGTAACATATTCGACATACGTAACACTGAGTTTCGGCGTCGAGTGGATAAAATTCCTTGTGTTATAAGCAGGATTACGGATTAAAATCTTGTCAGAAAGCAGCTGTCCTGACTAAGGTTTCTCGTCGTTATTCAGTTCCTCCATATCTCTGGATAATATCGTAAATTAGGTCACGGCCCTTTCCATCGATATTCGTGCCAATTTATTGTTCACCAGTTCTATCATTCGAAGCTGTACTGTCTAAGTAAGTCAGTGCTTTGTTACATAAACGCGAACGAAGATTGATTTAAAAGTTGGTAGTGTTGTAACTAATTTATTAGCCGTCTGGTCGTGCTGGCGAATAATAATGAGGATACACAGACCTGAAACGAGAAGTCATTTGTGCCTAAGAACTTCACGGTGGCGTTACACGAGCAACCCCTATATATGTATATTCTGTATCTGTCGATTGAAAGTTTTGTATAACTTGGCTAAGATAACATTCCGTGACCTATTTTTTATTGTATATTGTTTCGTGTGGCCAAGAGCGATTTCGGAGACTACCTAATTCACACAAATATCACCGGAAGCTCTTCTTCGAAGATGAAGTTTTCGGAGCGTGACGCTAACCTCTTTTAACCAGTGCTGAGGCTAAAAATACTGGTGCCATGAGGTTTTATGGCGTGCTACTGTATTAAGTGCGGAGATATTTTCATATCTCTCAAGGACTTAGTATTATTTTAAAATTTATCACAGTGTAAATGAGATTGCCCATCGTGAAAATAAAGAGGTTGACAAAGAAATTTGCCTTGACGAATATTACTACTATTAAGTCAGATAAATGAGACTTTTGTGTAATAATGAAGACTGATATGTATTTCGCCACGGTGATGAAGAATATAAAACTCTCATTTTGGTTTCACGCGTTATTATAGACTTCATTCTTAAGGCGCCGCATCGAATATCGCGCTCAAATGGCTACTATTATCAATTTCATCCTTCGAAGTCCCGGCTACGAATGTTTACCCCAAAATTATTTAGAGTGACGGGCTTTTTTATATTAAGTCTCTGCCGATGAGTGCTGGGATTTTTCTTTTCAGTAAGCTAAGACCACCTCGTGTTAGATGCAGAACCTGTTCACTGTTCGTGACAATTTTCCATTTATATACCACCACGTAACTTCCTTAGTTGAAATAGCGTTATTGTAAATAAACTATATCAAGGAATCCTAAACTGTCCGCATGCAACTGTATGTTGTTGGATACGTGAGAAATATTTTCGAAAATAAAACGCCTTACATATGAGCACATTGTGTGCTTTATCTTCTCTTCTATTCCTTCAATGTATTTTTTTTTACTTATTTTCGAGAGAAAACGTAATTATTGTGAAACGAGGATTTGTGGGGAAACAATATATTAATAAGGATTTATGCTGTGCCGATAAAGTTAGATGAAGAAACGTCACTGTATATTCTAGCTCCATGCAAAATGGTGTTCGAAATCACGGTGTCCCCTACTGATGATTTGAAAGCACCAGCAGCATTATCATAAGGTAACCACATTTGAGTAGATAATGAAAGCTGAGGAGCAAATGATGATAAGTGGATTTGCTGTCTGTCTATGAAGGCTGTACATTTTATTGTCCGAAACGTTGAAGGCAGCTTCATACCAAATAAGCTTACACAAACAAATGCACGGTGTTATAAGCCTAAAAGAACGTAATAGCAGGAAAATAAATTCCAACAAAAATTAGCAGCACAAACGGTCAACTGCTTTGTACAGAGAGCCAGCTGCTTAATTTGTATAGGCAGATTTCACGTTGGCGTCCATTTCTCTAGAGTACATTGTATTGTTCGTTCCAGTTGCCATTCAAAAGGAAGAGAAAGTTAGTTAGAAAATTTTCTCAATCAGCATGTAAAGCGTTTCATGTATATGCAGCAGCATAACCAGTAACTGAAAGAATGTCGGCTACGCACGAATATTTTGTTGGAATATCCAATGTGGTCATACTACGACACTTTGAATACTTTAAAAGATTTTCGATAAAAGAAAGCATTCACAAAAATAATGACTACATAGCTGTTTGTATCGAGCTGATGTAAATTTCACCAGCTCTTTGTAGAAGAAAAGGTTTCCTGGAAGTTGATAATTATATTGATACGAAACCTCACAGATGCCATATTACAGTGAAATTTGTCCATATGCATGCTAAAGTAACTGATAATTTTCGCAACAGTGAATTAAAATTTTTCTGACAATTGGTTTGTTCATGAGTATAATATTACATTGGAATTCGTCCAAATGCATGTTAAAATAACGGCTAATTTTCTTGACAATGAATTAAAATTTTGCTGAAAATTGGTCTGCTCATGCGTATTATAATGTGTACAGTTTTCCCTCGCTAACGGGTGTTAGGAATGCATGTTAAGCCATGAGACTAAGGTTCTCGCGACGGTGACTATGAAGGTAACTGTTGTCTAAGATGTGACGCCATTTAGTTTGGCTGATAGGTAAAGAAACTTCAGGAAATATTGGTGCCTCCATCTTTAGGACAGAAAAGTATCTTTTATGACTCTTCTGACTTAAAGTGCCCTTTGACCGGTCACGATTGAACACCGTTGTCACTGCTTGTCTCTTAGCTTCAGCTCATGTCCTTCCTTCCGTATAACACTGTTTCTGTCTTTGTGGCTATTTTTCGGTCCTGAAGAAGTAGGCAGTAGTCTTCTCCGAAGTTTTGGTATCTGTCTACCAGACTACGCGACGTCACGTCCCAAAATAAATTAACCTACAGCAATGTAACTTTGTTAACCTTCTTCATTACAAATTATTCTAGAGAATTCCAACAGTCTGGTCCAAATTAATTTCTCAGAAACTTTCTAATATTTAAATTTCAAAAATGGCCACTGGATGGCAGGAACCCGGGGAAGACCAGTGTGAAACGCTACAAAATAATGTGTCGATGTGAGTTCGACATTGGTTCTTTGTACACCGGAAACCCTATCGCGTTTAACTCGATATGGGTTAATTCTGGGTGTTTTTAGAAAACCTAATTGTTCATTACTTTAAACACAGCCTTGGAAACGTTCGTTTCATAAGACCTACAGCAGTGATTTAAATCCAAATTGCAGAAGGTGGCACGATATAGTTCTGTTCACAGAGTGGTGTTCAAATTAAGAGACCTGTGCTTCTGTGTGGGACGTCTAGCTTTTAGCCTGGAAAATACTGATGTTTTTATTCCTGTCTGTGTTTAGTCTGCAAGAGGCGGGTCTTACGACAGACCGCGCATGGGCTGAGTCAGCGATTCTGGATGTGCAAAGAACTTTGTTAACTCTGCTCAAACATACCTATAATAACTGACTGTTTTTGAATGTACAATATAGGACATCCCTAACCCAAAGTTCGTGTGATAGGTAATGAACTTCAACGTAAAGCCAGAAAAGTACCACCGCGATTAGCGAAGAACTGTTGGCTTGCTGTGAGAGTGAGGAAACGTTTGCTTCATACTACAACAGCTATGTAAGTTGCTTTTCATTGTCTGAGGTATATTAAAATATGCGACGTTCGGGGGTTGATTCTACTCCTGTTTTAAAACAATTGGCCAGCCTCTGCAAACGGTATCAAAAGGAATAAAATTGTTTTTGAGATAGGAGAAGAAGCAGCTACCGAAGCGTATTGTATAATAATATAGTCAGACAATGGACAATACTGATTATAAGTGCATTGTAACTACTTTATATGACAGGAACACTTCCCGTTGACGTCGGTTGGTAACTGGTGAGCTAGCAAGTTATTTCAAAGGAAATCCAATATGGATGACGTTGCATTGGTGCTGAAACAGAAGTCTGATGTATTGATGTGAAGCTACGAGGTCGGTGTGCTAAGATAACAGCCATATATTTCTTATAACTGTAGGGACATTTTTAAATGTTAGACATGTTTCTCAAGAATGGAGTTAGGGTATTGGGTTATTATTTTATTTTTGAGATGTGGAACGTATGGTTTTCCTTTTTTTTGCAAAGAAACTGAACAGTAGAAACTCACAGCTGCATATACTAGGAAGTTTCAGAATGCGTTATTATTATTAATATATTTAATTATGAACACGCCATTGTTTTTTTTGGCTTAAAACCGTTGTTACAATTAAACCGCCTTGTTCATTGTCACGGTATTCCGTGCTGTAGAAGTTAAGATTACTGTGTGGTGGTGGTGGTGGTGGTGGTGGTGGTGTCGTGACCGTAAATATGAATATGAATATGATGATGATGATGATGATGATGGCGACGACATACAAATGCGGGTTAAAACAACTGAGAAAACAAATCACATTTTTCTGCGCGTTGTATTGACGAGCCACTAAATTACGCATATATCGGTTTGTACCAACACCTGGCAGTAGTGCATTTTAGCGGCTGTGGGGGAAGTTATACTAAAGGCAAACTTCACATAAGTTTTAGAAATGAAATAATATTTGTAGTATATTCCCTGTCTTTTGAGAAACCAAGGTCACAAAGAAGTTTGTGAAATGTTTAAGCTGTCGGAACAGGTTTTTGTCGTTTTACAGTATCGCGGGAGGCCTGTCAATTTATTTAAATGTCTAACTATATGGAGTATACTTCCTGAGAAGCGAGAAGTCGGTCCGCTACTCAAGGAAGTCCTCATCTTTTGTGGAAATTCTAAGATAGCTTTATTACAGTGTCAACAAGTGTTCGTCACTGATCACGATCCCAACCTTCTGAAAGAATCCATCTAAGTCCAAGCTGTGTAATACTATGTAATATAGTGGCTTTTATTCGGCGAGGAGTTTTGGCCCTACCGCATCCAAACACCAGATTGGAAAACAGCTCTTCGCAGCTGCGTACTCCGTATTTTCACAGTTACTCGCCGTAACTGGAAGCTGTCTCCTCCTGAGGGCGCTATATGCTGTGATGCTCATGTCTAACATTTAAAAATGTGTATTAGAATGGGACATAAATGTACAGTAATCGTTGTTGCTGGGCTGTGGTTCTGTATGCTATAAGTTCTTGTTGCAATCTGTTATTGTTAAATGGAGAGAAAGAGAGAAACATAGGTCATTATAGTACACGAACGACGTCATACATCCAACTGAACATCGTGTTGTGTTGGTACTACCTGGTTGCCATCATAGGTCCAGCTACCGAACTTCATGTCACAATGTTGGTCATCAAAGGGGAACCACGTAATGTCTATCTTGCATGTGCTCTTGAAGATGCCCGGTGGAACGTACAAGCAGCTGCCGTTATGTCTGACCACAACGTTGGTGTGGTAGGTCCCGTCGAAACCTTCATCGGCACTTGTGGCAAAAAGTTGTAACAGTTTTAATCGCGTTTGGGATAACACCTAATGTAGTGATGGGAACTTTTCTGTACGACATTTAATGACTGAAATGGACTTCCGTGTCTCTTCGTTTACTGATACTGTGTTGTACAAATATTTCTTTCTGGTTGAATCGTTGTTTAATAGGAACTTTAAATGTTACGTATCTTCGTGCATATATATTTCAGTGACATGTATCGTATATAGTTTTAAGTGCTAAAAACAACTTGTTTGGCAGAATGTTGCATTTTACGCTGGAGAGAAGGAAATCATGTGTTCATCCGATACTAATTATTTTAGATGTGTTTACGGTTTTGTTTGTGTTTGTGTGGAATTGAAAATTAAATTCGGAAGGAATAATACGAAAACTTAGTTTAGAAAGTTTATAAACTGAAACTTTGTAATGATATGTTCATGTAGAAGAAAATAAAACACAAATGGCAAAACGAAATAATTTAAAGGGCAGAAAACTCTTAAACGTGAAAGTGTAGATACAAAACTGTTGGTTGTAAGTAATTTGTAAATTAATGAAGGGCAACGGGACAATGCAGTGTGTGTGAGATTATAACTTTTCAAATTTTCGTGTTTTTAGGTTTATGTGTGCCTAAAACACTATAACTGAAGGGTTACAATGAAACAAGGAAAGATTTTGAAATGTCTGTATATGTTATGCTACAGATGGCTGTGTGGGTTTTTGTCAGAAATCATCCGACTCCATTGTAATTAAATGGAAATTTTCCCACATATGAAATATTTTAGAATCTTGAGAAATCTGAAGAAAATTGAAAGTTCTTGTATTAACAACTAGCCTAACCATGTAGCCAGAAACCTGTGAGAAGTGGTTATATTCCTCTTTGTGAGATCATTGTTATTGTTGTTATTTTGCAAAAATTGGTAAGGAGTTTATCGGACGGAAATTGGTGTGGTGGAATAAAATTTTAGACCTGAATTCGTATTTAGAGTTTTGTGTGCGTTCATACGACTTAAGTAAATTCTGAAACAGTAACACAATATTAGCAGATTTTAGGGTACACATAGTTGCAACATAGTACACTCAGTTCTAGGTTGAAGAATGTGTTGCAGGAAAGGAGTATAAGGGAGTTTAAATGATTATTTCAATAAACTGTTTAAAACAAGATTATTATTTTATTTATTTATGACTCTACGCTAGGTAGGCCGACTTTTTATTGAGAAATTTATAATATAATGAAATATAATTCAGGAAGTCATATAATATGAAGATGAATTACGTATTAATTTTATAACATTTTTATACAACACAATTCAAAATGCTCTATGAGTTTTTATTAGTATAATTTGACATATTTAAGTCTGAACATTGGTATACTGTAGAAAATTTAGTTAGTTTTTTGGGACGTTAAATTGATGATATAAATGTTTTAGTGTAATATAATTTATTCAGGTAATTTTAAACAGGCAATATAACTTTAAGAATAAATGTGATTTCATTACGTCTTTGACGATAGATTTTCTCAGGGACTTCCCCTCCCCAACGAGGAATACATGCCTACACTCTCGACATTTTCGAATTAAGAATGATTTTAACAAATATTAGTCTGATTTTGGATTCTTGGATAAAAATTCGAATACAAAAGTATGTAAATTTCTCAGTTTTTTTAACAATAAGTGGAGTCTGGTTGGGAATTTGGACGCGTTCTAAGTGTCTACATACCAGTCAAAACACAGCATTTCTCTCCGTTTCTCCAGGTATATTGTAAAGTTATTAAGAATGGAAATGGCTTACTTTATTGCCAATCCAGGCTATTGAAAGACATTGCTGTTACGAAGAAACTGCAATGTAGTGGCATTAGATTTTACAACGAGCTGATGTAAAGGCTCGAAGAAATCTATGTAACCAGAAGTTACTAAGGGTAGAACAGACATTTCATTCTGCACGAGAAATGGTGGAACTATAATTTGCTGTCAGAGGTAATACTGTGAGAGGAAATCCTGTAACAGTTTTTATTGTTTTACGGCATTGGGATATCAACTAATATATGAATCATTGGATGAGGTCTGTTAATTTTGTGATAACCTACACTCATTACTTCTGTGCTTTAAAATTAATTGCTCGATGTATGGTAAACTGTTATTAATATTAGATTTTGTATTGCAATATTAAGTTATGTAGCTAGCGGGGAATGTTCTATAGGGCATTTTGGGAGAATATGAATATGTATATATGCATTTCACATATTTTTTTTGCAGACTATTTTTATATAATTTACCACTCTCGCACCGCACAGTGAAGGCATTATGAATGAGACTGTTGCCATGCAGTGGGAAAGTAGACGACGTAGAGGAGTTTATTAGTATAACACGTGTTTTGTTGGACTGCCAGTCAGACTGGATATGGACAGAATTAGGACGAAATACCCAAGTACTGCAGTACATTGGCTACCGTTTCTGCGTCGTATTCTGAAAACCAGACTTTAAAATTTCGATTAAGAATCCTTTTTTTCTATTTAATTTAACCATAAAAGTTTTGATGGTACCTCAAAGTAGGCTGTGGCAAGGTTATTGCATGCAGTTCCCAATACATCATCAAATAGGATCGTGCAGTTTATCGCTGTGTGTCCTCTGCAGTTTATATCAATCAACTTCGAAGCAACAGTACATATGGAACGAAAATTGCAAGTGTTTTAAACTTTTATGGTCTTCAACTGCGACTTGGCGCCTTGGTGATATATAGTGACAGTAAGAAATGGACTGTCACAACGGTTATGAATGTTAGGCCGAGAGTGGAGGAAAGGGCTGCTCCTCGTTGGGACGGGAGACATAAATTGTGATGTGGCCCACAACAACGGCTAGCTGTCGTTTGTACTTCCCACCAAACTCGAATCGATCGGGCAGTTCTGATTTGATGGACTCAACCAAGTCCTATATTACGATGAGACGACAGTTCATCATGCAGGACGTAAATCTGTACTTCAGCTTTGGCCGACCAGAAGAAGGGAACAAACTTTTACACTCGTTTGGTGAGACAAATAATAATAATAATAATAACAATAATAATAACAGGAATAATAATATATACGATTACGATTTCCAGCATGCATGCAAAAATATTTACAGCAGGGAGGTGTCGTCACAAATATGTATAGAAGATAACAATAACGGGGTCAGTCCTTAACGTGGAAAGCACTTCGTGGTTTTACCTTCGAATAAATTACACACACATCATTACGACTGTAAAAACATGCAAATTGAATTGTAATCAAACAGTTGAAAAAATTCGGCACACCACAAAAATGTCTCTAAATTCATAACGCATGGTCACGTGAAATATGTTCCTTTTTAGGACAGTAAGAGTGAATATAGTACGTTAGTTTATTGATAATAAAATAGCCTGATAATTGATTTTACTGATATCAATACTCTAAATATATATTTTGACGCAAGTTAGAAATAGTAATTAAAATTCTGAGATTGATCTCTTTTAGTATTATCGAAAATTTGTTTTTAATAATTTATTTAATTCGTTTGTGTGCTACGAACGAGATGGTACCTGAATTTAGCCTTCTCTCATGTGTAACATCAGTCACAATTTTTGTTTGCACGACTAGACAATTTAAGTCACCAGGTTTGTAAATGTCCAGAATAAATGGATAAATGGATATGTAGGTTATTTCGGCATGTCAACACAAAGTAAGTTATATTTACTTTACAAGTTTCAGGGAAAAAATTTCATGTACGTTTTCACGCTTCTCCTTGTGCATTACAAGGCTTTTGATCATGACGTAATAAATGTCAGAGTTTTATATTGATGTCTGTCTGTATCTTGTCTTAATACCTCACGTTAGGTCACTGGCACTTCGTTATTCCAATCGCTAAAACTAGTTCACAATAGGGATGGCTAAATTCTTTATTTCGTTGAAATAAAACATTGAAGACTGTAGACATTTTGGCTAGACGAACTTGCTCCTTTTCGGGACACAAGTAATGTGAAGGATGTATATTAGTTATAGTATTGTTACAGACTTTACGAGAAGGATCGGTAGAAAATAATTTTTTGACATGATACTGACGAATTGTGTGTGCAGTAGGAAAGAGAATTAAATTATATACTCGTTTAATATAAAACAACAGTTTTACCATGTTGCATTTTACGAAATTCTGACTTACAGAAATATTTGTAAAACTAACCGTAAATTAACCTAAGACGGACGTAATCCCAAAATGTACACTGTTTCACGTGACCACCAAGGAGAGAAAGTTGGATCTCTGAACATTAAATCCAGCTTGCCCTCAACTCGAAATAACTCAAAATTCCGGAATGCTTATTATGAATACTGACAAAATCAATCAAACGTATTGAGAAGGTTGAAATAACTACTGGGTTTAGTGCAAGGGACCACCATACCGTTCATCCCAGGGGGCTCGTTGTTGCCGGCCAGTTCTCTTAACATTCACTCGTCATTTAAATATCTGGGTTTTATAGACTTTCTGCAGGAGATTGAAACGTCTGCAAATGATCTTAAGATATAAAGTTTCAAGCTTGGACCATTTTACAGGAAGTACAACAGTGGCAACAGAAGTTGACAACATATTTCACTTTAAATTTATGTAACAAAATGTTATCACCAGTTGTAGCTTGAGAATTACATTGTTCTGTTACCAATGTTTCTATTACGCTGTAAAAGAGAATTATGAAAAATATCCACTGAGCTTATGAGACAGTTTTAATCTCAAGTAGGATAATTTATCATTATTCTCTTGTCTGTTTTACAAACAATTGGTTCACAGAGTACGATAAAAAGAGCAAGTTTTCAGAGAAAATACTTCTATTATTGCAACGAAAGGTGGATTGCTGAAGGAACCAAATAGTCAGTTCATATTTATATGGTTACATGAAGTGTGTCATGCTTTTACAAAGACCGTTTCTCCGAAAATTTGCATTATTAATTTATATAAATGATCAACTGTAACAATAATTTACGAAATACAATCTCACGAAACTTTTTTTTTTTTAAGTGGGAATTTCATTCCGATGTAAATACAGAGTTTTTAAACCCGGGAACGGGCACAGCAGAGCGGCATCTTCGGTTGCTGTGCAGCATAGATGTCGTCCGCCCTGCTGTGCTCATCCCCGCGTTGAAAACGCTGTACGTGGACAAACATTTAGAACTTGTTTTATGTTTAAGGTAGTTCATATACACTGAAATATAAATTAATTATTTTACAACATGAAGTTAAGTGAAGAATACCAGCTCAAAATGAAGAACACGTCTGTAAATACATGACATTTCTCTGTCATATTTTCAAGAAGTGTAAAACAGCAAAACATAATCGGGAAATTATTTTCTTCCATCTGTTGCATGCTTAGTCTTAAATGGTATTTAAAGTAAAGGTTTCAAAAGGTTATACACCATCGTCAGAATGATGGAGACTTGTGCATCTTCACTACAGGTTAGCTGTGCTAGCAACCGATTTCTGCTTGCTTTAATGGTCACCGTACTAGAACCAACGGTAGATGCAAGATTAGAAATTCCAATTTTTGAACATATCGTACTGATAATTCATATTATGCAAATTAGCAGATCACGAGTATTTCACGATACTTAACACATTAGATACGTGTTATGTTTTTTTTTGTAAATAGTAATGTGAGACGTGTTGGCATACATTTTGAGAGTATTTATACTGAACAACACATGAATTTACATCGAGTTTTACACATCACAAGGGGAAGCACCACACAGTCACATGTATTAGCGACGGTCCCGTCTGTTGTGTGGCATTACGTTACCTGTTGTACATGAGGATGTCAGGTCTCCAGATTTTGTTGGGAGTTATCCTGAGGTCCTTGACGCCTCCAAATTCGGATTCGTTCCACTTGAGGTTGTAGTCGTTCCAGTCCTGCGTGGGACAGAGATCAACACTGTGTGGTACATCTCGGGCTTCGTCGTTAGTAATGAACTGTTGTTGCCATGTGGAAAAAGACTGCATAAATGTTGTCTTTTATGAGAGGTATTAATTTGGGACACACACAAGAAATAATATACGAATTCTTACGGATGTCATCAATAAAACATATTAATATGATGGGTTTATGCAAGATACACCGGGCATGGAAGAACATTAGATGAATATTCTATATTTGTCACAGCATTCTGTGACCATGTGGTGAGTAGCTGAAGTTTGTACTTATGACTTGTCGAATATGTCATTGTACTCAGTACATTGCGTAAGACCTGGTTCAGTTGTCTTCAAGACGATCGTGTGAGGTCATTCTCTGGCTCGCGCCCGTCTCGAAACACTCAGCGGAGGCAAATGTTACTGTATATGGGATTTTTCCCATATATTGAGGACAGCGGCTGTAATGTGCACTGGAATGTTCGGTATATTCTACCAAGCGGTGTATTCGGAGGGCTAATGGAACATGTTAAAGTATCTCGTCAAACAGACACACTGTTTGAAATTGTTAAAGATTCAAGACTTGCAATATGTAACGTTGTGTGCACTGTGGTAAAGAGGCATAGTCAGCCTACTGAAGTTTCGAAGTATCATACTGCCGTTACTTGGAGGGTCAAACAGTTTAAGATCCTTCGAAACCTCAGTAATTGCACAGGGCGTAACGTTGCGGAAGGAGTGGCCTACAGCAATACCGAGTTCAGTACCTCAGACCTCGTTTTTGATAAGTACTGCAGGTTTTTCCGAAACACGACAGCACTTTAATTTGACACATACCTATACCGGAAAACTTAGGAAGAAAATGACTGTGACACAATGGGCGTATGAAACAGTAAATATGCTTTATGTTCCTGTGACCGTGCATCGTGAGCAAAGCGTGAAGAAAGAATACCAACAAGATGCAACAATATAGATGGTTTATTGTCAATTGCAGATGTTGATTATTGACTACAGTCTCGACATGTTTCGGGTATCTTTATGCCCATCGTCAGGAGAAAAGACCACGTGTTACTGCATATGGAGTGTATTTGCTGGTAGTGTTGGATGTGGCAGGTTGCGGTACTGTGGTGCTACGTTGAGGGTGTGAGCACTGTG
>Ga0123357_10008171_pt1 | contig 13040 bp, 5 predicted proteins | sample TergutEmb28metaG_FD_89873 | JGI IMG/M metagenome (GOLD analysis project Ga0123357, IMG submission 89873) | Embiratermes neotenicus P4 segment gut microbial communities from Petit-Saut dam, French Guiana - Emb289 P4 | ecosystem: Host-associated > Arthropoda: Insects > Digestive system > Gut ...
AGTCGCAGGCTTCTGAAGATGGTCGTATTAACGGCCGAAACATGTTGAGTATTGAATAAAATAATAAAATAAGTGGCATCAAGTTGGTTTCTCTTTACTCAACTATCAAGATGATGCACGGTCTAATAAACATAAGATTTATTATTATTTATTTTTCCGTTTCCCATTTGCGACGTTTAACGGTGCTGCCGGTCGATTGATGAGAGCGATAACGAGGAATTTTTGTGTCGGTTGCTGAATCCGTTAGACATGTGCACGCGGACCTCTAGTACGTATTTATAATGCTTATAATGTATAGCTGATTGACCAAACTTAATTCCTTATATTCGTTGTTCTCGTAATACATCTCTCTCTTTCGTCCAATAAATTGGTATTAAGTTGGATAATTAATTGCATTTGTTATGTAATTTCACCAAATAACTTTGGTGCGATCAATCGACTAGAATAAAGTGGGCTTTCAGTATACCGCGCAAGGAGAATGTGAAAAATGAATGTAAAACTTTTAGTGCGGAAACCGATAGGCAGTAAACAACTTGCCAGTTGTAGACGGGCGAGAGGATAATATTAAAATCCCTTGAAAAAAGTAAATATAGAGGCGTGGATTGGTTTTAATTGATTCACAGTAAGGTTTATATTTGGCTATGCGAAACGCGATAACAAAATTTCAGGTTTCATCAGATACGGGAAATTTCTTGACCAGATGCACGACTGTCACGGCAGATGTGAGTGTGAGTGAGTGAGTGAGGGGTGAGTGGGTGAGTGAGTGGGTGAGTGAGTGACTGAGAGGGTGACTGTGTCAGTAACTGAAATACTTTACTCTGCTTCCGCAAGTTAATGAACGACTCGCATTCGGATATAGCGCAGTGGAATTCTGTTTGGGGTTCCGATGTTGCCTCTTGCTGTCCTCTATTGGCAGGGTTGTGCACACTGATCTTCCTTGGCTGCTTATTTCAATAATAAAAAAGGAAACCTCTACATTAAAAGAGGGGGAGGGGGGTCCATATGCATGATCGAGCTGCAGCGCCAGGAAAAACAAGAAGAAAATGGGAGAAAGTGAAAAAGAGGATAATGAGTATTGAGTGATTTATTGAGTTGTTTACAGATTACACTATCTCCCCACCCACGAGAACCCCTAGCAGGTTTGGAACAGGATCTCACCGACTGCGTTATTCTAATATGCAGGAACTATATCTCTTACCTTATTTATTACAAACATTGATTTTTACCATTTTCTTATTTCTGCCGATGATAACTGGAAAGAATGAGGTGGTGTGGGGCGTGTGGCATGCGAGGAATAAAAGAGAAATGTGTACAGAGTTTTGGTTGGAAAAACTGATGGAGGGAGACTTCTTGGAAGAACTACTTACGACTTGGTGGATAATATTGAAATGGATCATATACAAATTTTTACGGAGTTTTTTGAAGTAGATCATTTGGCCGGGGTTACCTTTTATTGGAGGCATTTTGTTAGAACCGTAATGAATGTCTGTGGTCTATAAAGTCCTGAAAATAGCTTTACAAGCTGGAGAACGTTTAGCTTCTCAATCAGGCGTGAGCTTCTTGTGCTGAGTTAGCTGGTAGCCTGTCGCTCCCATTCATCATCCACTTTGAACATGTATCCTACTATAGACATGTCTGTGACAATACAGCCCAGTGGCTTGAAATCTTCTTAAACCCAGTGTTTCAGAAACTGGATCTGTTCCCGTCACCAATTATAAATATATTATAAGTACAACCGGATTGGCCTGTTGGCAGCGTGTTTGAGAAACCTCAGGATGATAGACAATCTGCAAGTTAGGAGTGGTGTTTAGGGTAGCGTACTGTCGTGAGAAACATATTCGTAAATACAAGGTGGTTCAAATATGACCAGGACTGATTTTTTTAAAACCATAATTGCTCATCACTCTAGCAACTCCCAGACAGGACTGAACAGGTTCTAACCCGAGCAGGAGGGAGGGTGGAGGTTGTGGCTTCACTCTCAAGGTCGCACAGCTGCTGCGCAGTGCGGCTTGTTTACACACAAATCAGTCCCGGTCATATTTGAACCGCCTTGTACGTACCTAGCGTTGTTAAACAAAAGCCGCGATAAGAACTATTAACGTTGTTTTTCTTCAGAAAACATTTCTTATATTCAGATTTTATCTCCATTTCTTACTTTACGTTAATTCTGTGTGTACATATTCCGTATCTTGTGTCTCCCTGCACACGTTCCTGTCTATGCACCAGGACGAGGACAACGATAAGAAAAGGTGGTAAATTTGAGACAGAAATTAAGAAGAAGATGAGGGAAATACAATGAGGATGCATGAGAGAAATGGTGAAGGAGAAGAGAGAGAATGCCTATAAATAATATGAAAGTCGAACAAGCAAAGAGAGAATAAAATGAGTGTAAAGAACAGGTCAAGAAATTACAGGGTGTGAGGTAAGTCGAGAATAACTGTAGGTGGGAGGGAACAAAGAGTGAATGAATGAGAGAGTGTATGAGTGTATCGTTTGTAACGACGATATCAGTTGCTAAGGTTGTGTAGCTTGAGTGGTACAGGAAGGATTGTGTGACATTGATGGAATTACACTGACAGGGAGTAAGCAAACTTGTGAGAGAAATCTGTTCCAATTCCACTGCTTCCACTACAAATACAATATGGCGTTGAACCGGGCCTTCCCATTGTAAGACCATGGTTTAATGACCTGACCTATTGCACGAGCCTTAAAACGTAGAGGTAAAAGAGATGACATAAGTGTTAAAAGGGAATGAGACAACCATAGAGCAGGGGAGGAAGAGAAGAAGGGTATTTGAGTAAGGATAAAGAGAAATGTAACTAAAATACAGGAAAGGATTGGAGGAGAAGACGCTGGAATTTTGTACTTTGAACATTGGTGCGGCATATTTTTCCGAAACGTTTGTACCAAATTCCGTGGCGTTACATTCCACAGGAATGACGTTCCTACCTCAACCTTGAGAAACTCGGCCGCCTACAGAAGGAGATGGTAGCATTGAGCGTAATTTGCAGTGAAGTTGGAACAACGGCTCGAACTTCAGTCGCGGATGTAATTATAGTGCGAGAAAGAGATTTAGACAGACAGACAGACTGACTGACACATGGATTTTGGCTACGTGAGCTAAAGCTGTTTGCAGTGGTTAGTTTTGTAGGTGGTTCGAGTTGGTATTCAAGTTTACAGGATTATTTCGTTGTAAAGGCGATGTCTGTTCCTGTCCCGGCAATCAGGTTTCTGAAAAGAGAAGATAATGAATCTAAGACGTGGGCGGTCTTTGTTGCGTGTTTTTATTTTACTTAATTTATGATTCTGACTCTTTCGTTTGATATTTTCTTCTTGAATAATGCGGAATGGCAATGTAATTCTTTCACTGAAATATATATATATATGGTAATTTCTTATTCCAGCTACCTGACTAACCATCGAACTAATGAACTCACGCGGCCGATTCCGTCTGCAGTAACGAATAGTTATAAAGCTATTCAAGCAGTTACCAAACTTGTATGGAGCGTGAAAGCTCATTGCCATGTAAACAACAGTCACTAGCCATCGCAGTCCTTAGCCAGATAAATCTAATCACAATTTCCTATCTTATTAATTTAAGATCGATTTTAATATTATTATCTCATGCACCGTTAGATGTTCAAAGTTGTTTCTTAAATTCAAAATTTTCTACTGAAATTTGCAGACTAACCTTTTCGCTTCTGTTCTGTATACCTGAACAGGTTACCCTCTTAATCATTCTAAAAATATTTGGGGAAACCCGAGAAGTAATTAGGGGAAGCTGAGTGGTGCAGCTGCCCCCGACATCATAGTTCAAAGGACGGCAAAGTAGGTGTTGTAAATTTGAAACGAGTGCTCTTCTGTGCTCAAAAAATTAAGTCATTGAACCAAATGGAAGGAAATTCAATAAATACTTGTGTTTATTTTTAATTTTTGAAGTTAGTAATTACTTTTGAGGGTTGTCATTGTGCCTCGGGTGCCAAAATGTCTAGAGACTTTACTGGGGGGAAGAGTATGAATAATTCAACGCCTCATTATGCAGTTTTCTTTGGCCAGAATCGTGCAGTCTTTCTTACGTAAGCATTTATTTAACACTGTATCATGTAAGAACACCGACATGGAAGAGAAGCATGGGCATTTTAGAAAAACTTCTCTTGTTCTAAACTTCGGCACAGAATCTAGGTGAGCAGAGATACCTTGACTGTCAGGCCCTGTCATCTCCTGAGTGAATGACCCACCCCTCTCGTCCTCATTAGATGATAGTCGGGTTGGGCCTTGCAGGCGAACTGAAGTAAGAACAAGAGAAAGAACGCCCGTCCCTGTTAATTATGCATGCCAGTCGTCTAGGTCCTGTTCGGTTGGCGTACTGGACGGATTAAGAGGCTGGAGCAGCCATGACCAATACAGTTAAAGGGAATGTACTCTGGACGCCGTAGCGTAAATGACAAGACTGATAAATAAAATGTGGAACTGGAATATTTTAATAAGTAACTGTGGAAATAACTTTTTAAATGAATAACTTTTTATTTAAATAAATATGTTATTAACAAAGTAACTACATAACTACTCAAACAAGTCCGAAATGAAGAATCGTTCTTGACAAGCTCAAAATCTTCCAACTATGCAAGTTCTCTAGCTTTAATGGCCTCTTTTGAAGAGGGTAGACTTCAACAGAGTGGGGAAACTTGAGTTAAATACGCAATTGAAGAGTGGGCCTTATAAGTGGAGACTGGGAAAACAAGACGAAGGGAAGGTTTTCAAGCGATGAACTGGCGCAGGCTGTGAAACTATTCGCATTCCCATTTAAATAATATGAAATCACTTGCCTATGTCTCTAGCGATTTTCTTTTCTACGCTCGCTGATGGAAATTAGGAGCGATGTTAAAACTGTCGATGATGTATTTACGAAAGTCACTGACCTTTTCTACCGGTATGCAATTTATTCTAGAGCCGTAACTGCTTCTGCCGTTTGTTTCAGCACTGTATGGAACTGCGTCCATTAAAGTTACTCATGTTTTCAAAATGTAATTAAACTAAGAAATAAGTTCTACACCCTCTATATCGCCAGATACTTAATCAGAAAGACTACTTTCATAAGATGTTGTGCTCGTGTGAGGTTGTGAATGGTAATTTCCTGCTTTGATTCAAGAATATTCAGTAAATGTGTTTGAAAACAAAGTTGTTAGAAATACAGGGTGATTAAAAAAATGGACTCAATTGAATAGTAAACAAAGCCTTAACACAGGCCAGACAGTTGGTTGCAGTATTCCAAGTTCTCTGCTCGCTCTACGGGTGGACTTATGTGGGCTATGCTCAAAACTGTCTTGAATTCGTCTCACGTTCTCTGATACACGTGGTTGGCCGGAGCCTTTGCCTTTACACAGACAGCCTATTTGCTCAAATTGGTAATTCCAACAAAAAATGTTCTTCCTCGTTGAAGGTTGAATGTTGAAACGAAGACGAAACGCACGCTGCACAGCAGTCGCCGACTCAGTTTTAATGAACTCACGAACGCAAAAGATCTTGTTCTGCATAGTAAACATTTTGCTCTCAACTGATGCTGCTGCGCGGCTGTGCCCTAGGCGAGCGCTCTAGCAGGTAATTAAAAATGTAGGACCTTTTCTTTCAAATGTTATGTAGATCATTCAAATACCACGCATGATTCAAGGAATATAGACATATAAAATTGAGTCCATCTCTTTGAATCACGCTGTATATTGAGATTTAGATAATAAATATGCGAAGTACGTAGTAAGAAGTTTAGATTATTCCATTAAGAGGTAATTTATACTAGTATGCACATTGCCTGATATTACGGTAGTAAGATAGGCCAGGTTGGATGCTGCATTGCGAGAATCTATGTGCTTTACACAAGTCTTCTAATGTTGATAGGGTAGTCAGTTGTAGTAAGTTATGATGAGATGACGCATGATGGGGAGAGGTGGAATGCGTGCAGATATTCACAGGAGAAATTTATTGAAAATATTGATCTCGAACACTAAAGAAGGAGTTGGGAGTGTGGCATTAACAAGTAGGAAGAAATACTTACTGTATGAAAATATCTAAATTTAGGCTGCTTCAGGTAAGTGTGTTAGAATTTGCACGGTATTAAATAGGGCTGGATAAAGTACAAACATAAATAATATTCTTCTGTATATGTGTTTTACACTACTGGGAAATCTCTTGTCGGAATAATGGTAAGTCAGTTTTTCAAGAAAGACACATGCATTTAAGTAGGTACGTACGGAAGTAAATTAGTAAGAACGTGGTTTTAGGTAGCAAATTGGAATTGTGTGTATACTTGTCTGACACAACTATAAGGTGGAAGATGTATGTATATTTATTACATAAAATCAACTACATGTTTCGGCCCTATTTTCATTGGCCATCTTCGGGTTGATAATTGAAAACATTTAGTAAACAGTTATACAAGGTTTTTTATGCTGGGGTGGGGGGTTGGGGGTTTGGGTGGGGAAGAGATCTCGCATGCTGTATATGACGGGTGGTGTAGGTACATGAGCTCATGTACCTACACCACCCGTCATATACAGCATGCGAGATCTCTTCCCCACCCAAACCCCCAACCCCCCACCCCAGCATAAAAAACCTTGTATAACTGTTTACTAAATGTTTTCAATTATCAACCCGAAGATGGCCAATGAAAATAGGGCCGAAACATGTAGTTGATTTTATGTAATAAATATACATACATCTTCCACCTTATAGTTGTGTCAGACAAGTATACACACAATTCCAATTTGCTACCTAAAACCACGTTCTTACTAATTTACTTCCGTACGTACCTACTTAAATGCATGTGTCTTTCTTGAAAAACTGACTTACCATTATTCCGACAAGAGATTTCCCAGTAGTGTAAAACACATATACAGAAGAATATTATTTATGTTTGTACTTTATCCAGCCCTATTTAATACCGTGCAAATTCTAACACACTTACCTGAAGCAGCCTAAATTTAGATATTTTCATACAGTAAGTATTTCTTCCTACTTGTTAATGCCACACTCCCAACTCCTTCTTTAGTGTTCGAGATCAATATTTTCAATAAATTTCTCCTGTGAATATCTGCACGCATTCCACCTCTCCCCATCATGCGTCATCTCATCATAACTTACTACAACTGACTACCCTATCAACATTAGAAGACTTGTGTAAAGCACATAGATTCTCGCAATGCAGCATCCAACCTGGCCTATCTTACTACCGTAATATCAGGCAATGTGCATACTAGTATAAATTACCTCTTAATGGAATAATCTAAACTTCTTACTACGTACTTCGCATATTTATTATCTAAATCTCAATATACAGCGTGATTCAAAGAGATGGACTCAATTTTATATGTCTATATTCCTTGAATCATGCGTGGTATTTGAATGATCTACATAACATTTGAAAGAAAAGGTCCTACATTTTTAATTACCTGCTAGAGCGCTCGCCTAGGGCACAGCCGCGCAGCAGCATCAGTTGAGAGCAAAATGTTTACTATGCAGAACAAGATCTTTTGCGTTCGTGAGTTCATTAAAACTGAGTCGGCGACTGCTGTGCAGCGTGCGTTTCGTCTTCGTTTCAACATTCAACCTTCAACGAGGAAGAACATTTTTTGTTGGAATTACCAATTTGAGCAAATAGGCTGTCTGTGTAAAGGCAAAGGCTCCGGCCAACCACGTGTATCAGAGAACGTGAGACGAATTCAAGACAGTTTTGAGCATAGCCCACATAAGTCCACCCGTAGAGCGAGCAGAGAACTTGGAATACTGCAACCAACTGTCTGGCCTGTGTTAAGGCTTTGTTTACTATTCAATTGAGTCCATTTTTTTAATCACCCTGTATTTCTAACAACTTTGTTTTCAAACACATTTACTGAATATTCTTGAATCAAAGCAGGAAATTACCATTCACAACCTCACACGAGCACAACATCTTATGAAAGTAGTCTTTCTGATTAAGTATCTGGCGATATAGAGGGTGTAGAACTTATTTCTTAGTTTAATTACATTTTGAAAACATGAGTAACTTTAATGGACGCAGTTCCATACAGTGCTGAAACAAACGGCAGAAGCAGTTACGGCTCTAGAATAAATTGCATACCGGTAGAAAAGGTCAGTGACTTTCGTAAATACATCATCGACAGTTTTAACATCGCTCCTAATTTCCATCAGCGAGCGTAGAAAAGAAAATCGCTAGAGACATAGGCAAGTGATTTCATATTATTTAAATGGGAATGCGAATAGTTTCACAGCCTGCGCCAGTTCATCGCTTGAAAACCTTCCCTTCGTCTTGTTTTCCCAGTCTCCACTTATAAGGCCCACTCTTCAATTGCGTATTTAACTCAAGTTTCCCCACTCTGTTGAAGTCTACCCTCTTCAAAAGAGGCCATTAAAGCTAGAGAACTTGCATAGTTGGAAGATTTTGAGCTTGTCAAGAACGATTCTTCATTTCGGACTTGTTTGAGTAGTTATGTAGTTACTTTGTTAATAACATATTTATTTAAATAAAAAGTTATTCATTTAAAAAGTTATTTCCACAGTTACTTATTAAAATATTCCAGTTCCACATTTTATTTATCAGTCTTGTCATTTACGCTACGGCGTCCAGAGTACATTCCCTTTAACTGTATTGGTCATGGCTGCTCCAGCCTCTTAATCCGTCCAGTACGCCAACCGAACAGGACCTAGACGACTGGCATGCATAATTAACAGGGACGGGCGTTCTTTCTCTTGTTCTTACTTCAGTTCGCCTGCAAGGCCCAACCCGACTATCATCTAATGAGGACGAGAGGGGTGGGTCATTCACTCAGGAGATGACAGGGCCTGACAGTCAAGGTATCTCTGCTCACCTAGATTCTGTGCCGAAGTTTAGAACAAGAGAAGTTTTTCTAAAATGCCCATGCTTCTCTTCCATGTCGGTGTTCTTACATGATACAGTGTTAAATAAATGCTTACGTAAGAAAGACTGCACGATTCTGGCCAAAGAAAACTGCATAATGAGGCGTTGAATTATTCATACTCTTCCCCCCAGTAAAGTCTCTAGACATTTTGGCACCCGAGGCACAATGACAACCCTCAAAAGTAATTACTAACTTCAAAAATTAAAAATAAACACAAGTATTTATTGAATTTCCTTCCATTTGGTTCAATGACTTAATTTTTTGAGCACAGAAGAGCACTCGTTTCAAATTTACAACACCTACTTTGCCGTCCTTTGAACTATGATGTCGGGGGCAGCTGCACCACTCAGCTTCCCCTAATTACTTCTCGGGTTTCCCCAAATATTTTTAGAATGATTAAGAGGGTAACCTGTTCAGGTATACAGAACAGAAGCGAAAAGGTTAGTCTGCAAATTTCAGTAGAAAATTTTGAATTTAAGAAACAACTTTGAACATCTAACGGTGCATGAGATAATAATATTAAAATCGATCTTAAATTAATAAGATAGGAAATTGTGATTAGATTTATCTGGCTAAGGACTGCGATGGCTAGTGACTGTTGTTTACATGGCAATGAGCTTTCACGCTCCATACAAGTTTGGTAACTGCTTGAATAGCTTTATAACTATTCGTTACTGCAGACGGAATCGGCCGCGTGAGTTCATTAGTTCGATGGTTAGTCAGGTAGCTGGAATAAGAAATTACCATATATATATATATTTCAGTGAAAGAATTACATTGCCATTCCGCATTATTCAAGAAGAAAATATCAAACGAAAGAGTCAGAATCATAAATTAAGTAAAATAAAAACACGCAACAAAGACCGCCCACGTCTTAGATTCATTATCTTCTCTTTTCAGAAACCTGATTGCCGGGACAGGAACAGACATCGCCTTTACAACGAAATAATCCTGTAAACTTGAATACCAACTCGAACCACCTACAAAACTAACCACTGCAAACAGCTTTAGCTCACGTAGCCAAAATCCATGTGTCAGTCAGTCTGTCTGTCTGTCTAAATCTCTTTCTCGCACTATAATTACATCCGCGACTGAAGTTCGAGCCGTTGTTCCAACTTCACTGCAAATTACGCTCAATGCTACCATCTCCTTCTGTAGGCGGCCGAGTTTCTCAAGGTTGAGGTAGGAACGTCATTCCTGTGGAATGTAACGCCACGGAATTTGGTACAAACGTTTCGGAAAAATATGCCGCACCAATGTTCAAAGTACAAAATTCCAGCGTCTTCTCCTCCAATCCTTTCCTGTATTTTAGTTACATTTCTCTTTATCCTTACTCAAATACCCTTCTTCTCTTCCTCCCCTGCTCTATGGTTGTCTCATTCCCTTTTAACACTTATGTCATCTCTTTTACCTCTACGTTTTAAGGCTCGTGCAATAGGTCAGGTCATTAAACCATGGTCTTACAATGGGAAGGCCCGGTTCAACGCCATATTGTATTTGTAGTGGAAGCAGTGGAATTGGAACAGATTTCTCTCACAAGTTTGCTTACTCCCTGTCAGTGTAATTCCATCAATGTCACACAATCCTTCCTGTACCACTCAAGCTACACAACCTTAGCAACTGATATCGTCGTTACAAACGATACACTCATACACTCTCTCATTCATTCACTCTTTGTTCCCTCCCACCTACAGTTATTCTCGACTTACCTCACACCCTGTAATTTCTTGACCTGTTCTTTACACTCATTTTATTCTCTCTTTGCTTGTTCGACTTTCATATTATTTATAGGCATTCTCTCTCTTCTCCTTCACCATTTCTCTCATGCATCCTCATTGTATTTCCCTCATCTTCTTCTTAATTTCTGTCTCAAATTTACCACCTTTTCTTATCGTTGTCCTCGTCCTGGTGCATAGACAGGAACGTGTGCAGGGAGACACAAGATACGGAATATGTACACACAGAATTAACGTAAAGTAAGAAATGGAGATAAAATCTGAATATAAGAAATGTTTTCTGAAGAAAAACAACGTTAATAGTTCTTATCGCGGCTTTTGTTTAACAACGCTAGGTACGTACAAGGCGGTTCAAATATGACCGGGACTGATTTGTGTGTAAACAAGCCGCACTGCGCAGCAGCTGTGCGACCTTGAGAGTGAAGCCACAACCTCCACCCTCCCTCCTGCTCGGGTTAGAACCTGTTCAGTCCTGTCTGGGAGTTGCTAGAGTGATGAGCAATTATGGTTTTAAAAAAATCAGTCCTGGTCATATTTGAACCACCTTGTATTTACGAATATGTTTCTCACGACAGTACGCTACCCTAAACACCACTCCTAACTTGCAGATTGTCTATCATCCTGAGGTTTCTCAAACACGCTGCCAACAGGCCAATCCGGTTGTACTTATAATATATTTATAATTGGTGACGGGAACAGATCCAGTTTCTGAAACACTGGGTTTAAGAAGATTTCAAGCCACTGGGCTGTATTGTCACAGACATGTCTATAGTAGGATACATGTTCAAAGTGGATGATGAATGGGAGCGACAGGCTACCAGCTAACTCAGCACAAGAAGCTCACGCCTGATTGAGAAGCTAAACGTTCTCCAGCTTGTAAAGCTATTTTCAGGACTTTATAGACCACAGACATTCATTACGGTTCTAACAAAATGCCTCCAATAAAAGGTAACCCCGGCCAAATGATCTACTTCAAAAAACTCCGTAAAAATTTGTATATGATCCATTTCAATATTATCCACCAAGTCGTAAGTAGTTCTTCCAAGAAGTCTCCCTCCATCAGTTTTTCCAACCAAAACTCTGTACACATTTCTCTTTTATTCCTCGCATGCCACACGCCCCACACCACCTCATTCTTTCCAGTTATCATCGGCAGAAATAAGAAAATGGTAAAAATCAATGTTTGTAATAAATAAGGTAAGAGATATAGTTCCTGCATATTAGAATAACGCAGTCGGTGAGATCCTGTTCCAAACCTGCTAGGGGTTCTCGTGGGTGGGGAGATAGTGTAATCTGTAAACAACTCAATAAATCACTCAATACTCATTATCCTCTTTTTCACTTTCTCCCATTTTCTTCTTGTTTTTCCTGGCGCTGCAGCTCGATCATGCATATGGACCCCCCTCCCCCTCTTTTAATGTAGAGGTTTCCTTTTTTATTATTGAAATAAGCAGCCAAGGAAGATCAGTGTGCACAACCCTGCCAATAGAGGACAGCAAGAGGCAACATCGGAACCCCAAACAGAATTCCACTGCGCTATATCCGAATGCGAGTCGTTCATTAACTTGCGGAAGCAGAGTAAAGTATTTCAGTTACTGACACAGTCACCCTCTCAGTCACTCACTCACCCACTCACTCACCCACTCACCCCTCACTCACTCACTCACACTCACATCTGCCGTGACAGTCGTGCATCTGGTCAAGAAATTTCCCGTATCTGATGAAACCTGAAATTTTGTTATCGCGTTTCGCATAGCCAAATATAAACCTTACTGTGAATCAATTAAAACCAATCCACGCCTCTATATTTACTTTTTTCAAGGGATTTTAATATTATCCTCTCGCCCGTCTACAACTGGCAAGTTGTTTACTGCCTATCGGTTTCCGCACTAAAAGTTTTACATTCATTTTTCACATTCTCCTTGCGCGGTATACTGAAAGCCCACTTTATTCTAGTCGATTGATCGCACCAAAGTTATTTGGTGAAATTACATAACAAATGCAATTAATTATCCAACTTAATACCAATTTATTGGACGAAAGAGAGAGATGTATTACGAGAACAACGAATATAAGGAATTAAGTTTGGTCAATCAGCTATACATTATAAGCATTATAAATACGTACTAGAGGTCCGCGTGCACATGTCTAACGGATTCAGCAACCGACACAAAAATTCCTCGTTATCGCTCTCATCAATCGACCGGCAGCACCGTTAAACGTCGCAAATGGGAAACGGAAAAATAAATAATAATAAATCTTATGTTTATTAGACCGTGCATCATCTTGATAGTTGAGTAAAGAGAAACCAACTTGATGCCACTTATTTTATTATTTTATTCAATACTCAACATGTTTCGGCCGTTAATACGACCATCTTCAGAAGCCTGCGACT